>Ga0302271_10000878_pt1 | contig 29638 bp, 17 predicted proteins | sample III_Bog_N1_1_FD_198767 | JGI IMG/M metagenome (GOLD analysis project Ga0302271, IMG submission 198767) | Peat permafrost microbial communities from Stordalen Mire near Abisko, Sweden - III_Bog_N1_1 | ecosystem: Environmental > Terrestrial > Soil > Wetlands > Peat | place: Sweden: Abisko... | reverse complement strand
GGAAAGCAGCAACGTAGTCATGCAGCTTCTTTGCATTGTGTTCCTGTGTCTCCTTTGGGTTAAATCGAAACAAATTCATTTTCATTCAAGCATACTATTCCTGAAATGCAACCTCCATCAATAAATCTTCTCCCTAAAACAACTAAGAGCCTACCTGGTAATGGAATGGTCTTTTTCTCCTAGGAATAATTAAATTCATAAATAAACAAATCACTCTTAAATTAGCATTCCCAAGTTATTCCCTTAGAAAATATATGTATCGATCCTAAATTTAGCACAGCAAATGGAAGATAAGAGCTTAAAATAACTAAAAATATAAATGGAATTAGTAGTAATTAACAGTAAAATAACAATTAGAGTTCTAGATACACAAGCACAGTTTCGAAAGAATAATTCAGCAGCTTCATCGGAGCATTTAAAAAGAAATTATCGTAACTGTAATAGCCGTAACAAGCGAATCTTAATTATACATATGATTATTAATGAAACAGAAGATGGATAAAGGCAAGAACAACATGAATATTTATTTTTCTCTCAGTTGTTATTATTTATTTCATTAAAGTGATTGCCACTTTAATAGAATTGTAAGAGTCTTGAAGGATCTTTAGTTAATATTAATTTTTATGTGGTTATTTGTTGTGAGCTAAGTAGCTTTAAATGAACTCAAATACATTAAAAAATGTGTTATAAAATGAAGGAAATCTTGTTGGTCTTCTTGGAAAAAGCATGTCAAAAATAAAGGATCTTATTATTTTGATTTCCTTGGAGGTGTTAATCAGGTTGCTAATCATTGCCATTTATTAACTAAAGTAGATAGCGAAAATATTCTTCGATTTATTTTTCTTCATTTTGGTGACTTTACCATCTGCCTTCCTGAAGCTTATTTCTTAGTTGTTTAATACTTTAGGAAGCTTACTCAAATAATAATATTACATTTTTAATGTTGAGCTTCTTCTTAGACATATTTAGAAATCCTAGCTAACTAATTAACTAACCAAAGATTAATATTTCTGAGTTTTATTTATATTTTTGCGATTTAAGCATTATTTCCTCAAATTATGATGGAAAGTTATTTCAAAATGTCTGAGAAATAAATCAAGAAAATATTAATTTAAATAAATATCTCTGTACCAGCTAAAATAAATAATGCAATGATACATATGCATTTGCAATTATCACTGCTTTGATAAAGCAGAAATATCAGAATGTGTCTCTATTTTATTAAGAATCTGAACAGACTATGTTCATATTAGTGGTTAGCATCTGATTAAAATTGATATTTTTGATAAACTAATTTTCTAAACTAAATATGTAATTAATTATTTCAATAAACTACTTCATCGATACTCTGCCAATATACGATGACAATTCTCATAAATTTCCCAAAATATACCATGATTTAAGTTTTCAGCTTCATTTATTTCCCTACTGTATCAGATTCCTCCCAATATCTCATTGGTGATTGGTTGTCGGGAACATAAAAAGTCTCTGGTTTTTAAGAGATTCTATCTAAAAGATATTAATCGCAAGCATTCTTTCATTTAAACTTTTTAAACATGTTGATAATGGGCTCTTAGAAGCGATTTTGATTGGTCATTTTCTTCTTACATTTCAGTCCTGCTTTCGCCCTACAAACAAGCGAAGATTAATAAAAATTATTCTGAATGTGTGAAGACTTCTTCAATTAATTGATAATTAATTTTTCAAACAAAAAGCAACAAAATCAGTTAGAGATTTAATCTATTTTACCAATTTCTTCCCTCCCTCTTCCCCCTTTTTATCAATTGAATTAGCCAAATTTGAAATACTGCATAACGGATTCTTTCAAAGAAAGTTTGGAGAAAGTTACTGTCAATGTCACAACTAAATACATTGATTTCAGGCATTCTTCTCCTTTGGAAGGTATCTTCTAAATGATATTCAATTTATTTGTTATTTTCATTGTATTTATTGTTTTAATCATTTTTTTAATCAATTTCTTTTTTCAGCATCTTTCAAAAATATAGCATTCAACAACATTAATTTCTCAACATTTTCAGCATATCTCTCATTTTAATCATCAGAATGCATCCATTCATTCTTTGATCTTCATTCAAGCCTTTGCCTAAAAATTGGCATGGCTGTGTCGGGATTTAACTAACATTAGATGGCAAAAGGATAAGATATTAGAAACGTGTTGAAACGTTTCTAAGCAAGTGAGATGTGTGCGAAACTCGTTGGGCCTTAAAAATATGCTCGTTTGTCAATAAATAGGTGAAATCATTTGTTTTTATGATCGTCGAGGGGAAAATGTGGTGAGACTTCCTAAAAAACTTGTAGGCGGAAGATGTAAAAAACTGCGTATTTTGTATTAAAAAACTCTGCACTTGCTTCTTATCTTTGTCATCCATTAAGTGGTATTTTTTCATTAGGGACATGGTTCTTATCTTATTCCTCTTCTTGGGTTAATCTTTGATGGATTAAATTAAACTCTTGCATTCAAGATATTTTGAAAGGAACAAATATTTCTGAGAAAAACAAAAAATTAAATATTTTTTCTAACTGACAAATTGAAAATTTTCCCCAACTGTGGCTGTTTATATTTTGATAATTCAATAATTTGAAATGAATTTACTTGTGAATTATATTACACATTCCTCTTTTAATAAATATATCAATTTAAATAGATTTTTAGAATCAATCAAGTACTAGGAAAAATCTACTTCAAATAAAAAGGAATATCTTATTTTTTTTAAAGCGCAATTTATTATCACGCAAAAGAGTTAGTCTTCATTAATAAAATTAATAAAAGAGAATTGTTTTAAATTTAAATTTGTATTCGTTAATTTCAAATCATATTCATTTTGAGAGATCCTATTGAAAATAAGGACTTATTCAAAAATTATCATAAGAATATCAAACATTTTTTAAATAATGTAAAAAATAAACATCTTTTTTTCCTCTTTTTTAATGCTTTTTAGTTTATTTACATTTCAAAAACAAAGCAGATTCTCCTTTGTTTTTTTCCCCTTTATTTTAAATAATTTATTGCTGCTCTATTTAAAACCTCCACAAGATTAAGATATCAATATCTTTCTATTTTTAAAAATATTAATAACTTAGACAAGCAAATTTGGTTGGGAAATATTTTAATTTAAAAATAAAATTCCCATAGATAGAGCCTTTCCAACAAGAAGTACATAATGAATAATACTCCTAAGAAGGATACTTGATCTCTTGGATGCTGATAGCTTTTTAACTTCCTGGAGAATCTTAGCAAAGCAGCTATTCCTTTTTTTCTGTGACTTTATTGTCCAGAAGCAATTCTTAACAGTTCATATTGCATTCTAGGAAAAGCTGCTTCACTTTGATTGATTTTATCAGCATCAAGATGTGTCTTCCTTTTGTCATTAGTGCCTCACCAGATGATCTAAACCCATGTCGAGTTAGTTGCAATCGCTGGAAAGTACCTTTAAATATGGGAATTAGAGTCTTTCAAAATTGATACACTTGTACTTTCTATATGTTAACGACGATGAATGGATTCCATGGAATAATTGAATGCATAATACATATTACATATATTCAAATAAAAATATCTATTTAAATAAATAAAAAGAATAAATCAGAGAGAAAAAAAAATAAATAAAACAACAAACAATATTACACACAAAAAAAAAAAGGAAATCGAGGTAAAGCCGAATGTATGTGCTTTCTGAGATTTCCTTTAATTGTGAATCATGTGATAGAGGTATTCAGACGTTAAGTTTGTTGAAATGAAAAGAAAAAAAAACTATGAAAAAAAATGAAATTTGTGAGATTGTATTTTTGGTTTTTTTTTTTAGTTGTGAATTTCAACAAAAAATTTTTAAATTTAAGTTGAAAAAAAAGAAAAAAATCGTTACAGAAATGGTAAAAATAATGTAATTAGAAAGAAAGAGTATTAAATTAAATACTTGGATGGGGGAGAGTTAATTAAGTAATTGAAAAAAAGTGAAATCTTTGAGAGATTGTTATTGTTCGTAAAAAAAAAATAGGGGAAATTTTAAGAGATTTCGCGAAGGAAAGTTTTATTCGTTTTAGAGAAGATATGTGAGACAATAAAAAAAGGGAAAGGTTAATTTAATTAAACACAAAGAACGATTGATAAAGAGAACAAAGTACTAAGAATGATCGGATAAGCTATGATCTGCAGAAATACTTCGGCAACTAAACAGCTAGTACAGCAGCTAAGAAATTCCTTCAAAGGTTTGAATTAGCAACGTTGGCATACTTCAAAAGAAGTCTTCCCTGAAAAGAAATATTAATTTGGATTTGATCGAGATCAAGTTCATAAAACTAAGCAAACTCGTAACTGGTATGAATCTCCTATCTCAAACGCTACCAAAAAGCGATTCCAGACAATTGACTTCAGGTGAGGATGGCTATGAATAAAACAAAAATACTTGGCTCATTTTTGTTTTGTATTTTTAGAAACTATCAGAAGAATTTAGAAGAAGCTGCACAGAAGAGAATTGAGGGTTTGAGTCTTGAAGAAAAAGTTGAAGAAGTCATAGTTGAGAAAGATCAAATATTCGGAGATGAACCAGTACCTAAAAGATATTATGATAGAGTCCTTTAAAAAGAACTTTACTTCCATCATAGATCAAACTAGAACTACGTTGCGAATGCTGATAGAAAAATTGATTTCCTTACTGATTTCAAACCTTCTTTTGAAAAAATTCCAGAATTTGCTGAAACCTTAAAAGCTATTCACAATCTTGCAAGCAGCACAAGTAAAAAATAAATTCAAAAGGAAACGACAAATAAACCTTAAAAAACAGATATTTTTGCCTATTTTACGTAATGATTTAATCTTCTTTTTGAATTTTGAAGAAACAAGTAACGGTCAAGTTGCATTATCTCGTGCTGGAATCGACTAGGAATTCATAATTGAAGATGATTTCTATGCAACAAATCCTGAATGCAAGGAATTATTCGAGACACTTGCCTCAAGAGTCTAGAACACCAATTATCGACTTCTCCCTGAGCTCGGACTTGTGTTGTCTTTTAAACTTCGTTATAACAAAGACGTGTTTGGAATTTGGAAGAAAATCGAGTAAAGTTTCACTCATTCTATCCACCACTACCCTATTACTGAACTAGTGAAGATGAGATACGCCTCCTGTGGATTGTTCCCCAAATCGCTCTCAAAGACTTGTCTTACTTCCATTCAAGACATAGTTTTCTCAGAACTCCATAATATCCCCACTATCCTTGATCTTTCCCACACTTTGTTCGCTTTCAGACACATGAACTCCCTCAAAAACTACAATCTTCTTCTCAATGAAATCACTAAACGTCCTGTTAAGACTCTTCAAGATGCAATTGCATTACTTTTCGTTTTTTCTCATGCTCTTTATCCAAAGTAAGATTGTCTTCAGTTTATCATTAATATCTTCTCCTTTAAATCTTTTAGCATTTGAGATCTAAATCGCATTCATTTGTTAATTTTATAGCTACAAGAGAAAACAAATTAGAGAGAAAAATCAAGATCTCAAAGAAAAATTCAAAATCATTGATCACATTGCTGATGCTTTAGCATCTAATGCTAAGTAAATTGAAGGAGATGATGTTGTTCGAGTGCTGATTGGATTAAACAATCTCTAAGCAGATACGTTTAAGGATGTTCTTCATCACCTAGAGCGTTATGTTATCAAGAATGCTGATAATCTTGACTCATTCTAGACTGCAGGTGCTCTCTATGGTTTCTCAAAAGCCAACAATAACAAAGGATTTGGCTCTGAATAACTCTACAAGGCTCTTTTAAAAGCAGCAGAGAAGCATTGGAGTTCATTCTCAAACGTTGATAAGGCTAGAACTTTTTATGCGTTCACTTCTCAAGGACAATTAGACCCAGTGTTTAGAAAGAAATTCATCGCTCCTTGGCTGGCTTAGACTTTGGAAACTCAACTGATTCATTCTGACCTTCATTATGTTGCTTTCTCCTTATTATTCGAGGGAAACAAAGGTAAATATTAATTATTAACAAACTACCAATTTTCAATAATCACCAAAGATAACATAATTTGAGTGTTGCTAGTTTGTAATACTAACCTCACAACAACGGATAACGTTTGTTAAATAAATTAGATGAAGAAACATGGAGGAAACTTGTTAAAAACGTAGTAAATTAGAGATATGTTGTACCTGTCTAAAACTACTATCCTTTAAAGCTATCACTGCTTTACATTCAAAATCTCTTCCCAACATGGAAAATGGATGGATACAAGATCGCTTGCTAAGAAGCTGAGTCAACCTGGAATGCCAGTAGACAAATCGATTCTATTATGGAAAATGCCAAGGAGTGGAAAGTGATTGGATATTTCCTTCAAAATAGACTTGAGTTCAATTCCATCGGACTTGATAACTTCGAGAATCTTCTACTCATTGATTGGGCAATCATGCCTCAAAAGGTAGCTATCATGATCCAAGGAGAAAGATAAACTCTCCCCAACGGAAAGCCAACACCTTTACACTAACTAAAACTTCAACTTCTTGAAAGCAAACATTTTGGAGTTCTCAACTTAGTATTCAAAGAGTTTGAAAATGTCCCAGCAGACCAAAAAGAAGCCTATCTTAAACAGAAGATCGAAGCTATCCTCGTGAAACAAGAAGCCTACATCAAGGACGTTGAAGAACCTAAAGAGTGGTACAAGTTCATGGGAAGAATGCAAGAATTCACTTACAGAAACATCATGCTTGGAGAAGCTAAAATAGAAAGCAACCAAATACCCGAAATACAAGAAATTAGTTTCGATTGGTCTAAGTTGCAAGATGAACTCGCAGAATACTAAAAAACAACAGAATGAACTAATTATTATGATCTTTAATATCCTTTCCTTCGATATAATTTATCTTTGGAAGTATATTCAAAGATATTATTAGCTTCGTTCTCTTGTTAAATTTTATTTGACATTTTCTGCATCAACATTAGTTTAAAAATACCAAATCTTTGACTTTTCCTGAGGGTTATTTTTATTCCTTCAATCATTTCAAATATTCCATTTATATGATTATTTCTTGAAAAAGCAATATTTCCTGACTAATCAATCAGCACATTTGTTTTATTTCCCTTATGATTTGAAAAGTGCAAATGTTTTGAATGTTCACTAAACAAAAATTGATGTTACTCAATCAAAAAGGATAATTCAAATTTTAATTACAGAGTGGCGCATTTAGGATTATTTTTTCTTAGCGTAATTCAAGTAGGGATTTAGTTCTTCAGTAAATTCAAATAAATTGATTATCAAATTATAATTCAAAATAGAATGTGGCACCCTGCGAGCTTGAGCGATTTCAAAGCTCCACAGAATGAAGATAACAGATACATTCAAGAAACTAATCACATTTATGAAACCTCAAACGGGAAACAAGAAGACATTTGTTAGATAGACAATGAAGGAATCACTGAAGATATCTGTAAATTCGATATGCTTGAAGGATAAAATTGTTAGAATGATACTGTGAATCATAACAAATAATCTTTTATGCAGCCATTAATGACCTAAAGTGACTTGAGAAAAGAAGAAATAAACCTGCGATAATATGATTAAACCCTATCATCAGCAACAGAATCATTTGCACTTTTAAATGATACTTTAAAGCTGAAAGATTTACCAACATCTGCTTAAAATTCAGAATAGATCAAAAGGGCTTAAACTGACTCAGAAAATGAGCATAATTTACTGACCAACACAGAGATTCTCTAAATGAAGATTGTCAATGAGATATTTGACTTTGACGAGTAGCAATTTTAGATGGTTTCTTAAAATGAATTCATGAATCATAAAGCATAATCATCTTAGCAGTCTTCTTAACAAAATGGACTAATGATGGATACAAATCTAGTCGATTTCGGTAGACAAATTGGAAGTAGCACAATAAAAAATTTATTCGAAGGAACAACGGATTTACAAGGAATGATGGCAAATATGGAGAAGACAGAAGACAATAATAGATTATTTGAAGAACTAAATGAATTGAATAAAACAATCAAAACAATCGAAGAGCTTCTAAAGAATCAATCGAGGGAATAAAAGGATTTAATTCAGCTCAAAAGTAATCTAATATTTTTGTGAATAATAATGTTTCTTCTAATGCAAAATAATTGTAAATTCTCATTTGTTTTTTGTTTTGTTTTAAAGGAAATCAACCAAGATAATTGAAGGAAGAGTTAAACCAGAAGAACATTCAGTTAAGAAACCTAACAAGGGAGCTTATCAAGTAAGGATAATTGTTGTTTCTTTTGAATTCTGAAATCAAAATTATTTAGGTTGGAGAATGAACGAGAACGATAGCGCTAAGCAGAAGGAGAATTCAGAAAATAAATCGATTCTCAATTTGAAAAAGAAAATAAAATGTTACAAAACAATCTGACAGGATTGGACAGGAACAAATAAGAAATATCCAAGGAGTTATTGGTCTTGCAGGAGAAATGGCATTGTGTAATTGAATTTATTGATTTATTATGTCATTTGAATGTTAAATATATTATATTTGCAGCTGTAGGAACGAAAATCAGCAGGAAAAGAAGAATTAATGGCTAAACTCATGCAGCGAGCAGAGATGGTTGCTTAAATGGAGGATTTAGAAGAAATGAAAGATGATTTTTAATTGAGATTTCCATTAGAAACACAATGCATGCTTTCGATACTTTAGTTCACCGATGAAGTTGAGGGTATGGCAGATTAGCAAAAGGAAATAAGAAACTAACTGAATCTCAGAAGATCTAAGGTCCAAGCTATTAGCACTCTTAAGATTTCATCTTCAAAAACTAAATAAATCGAAGAATTAATTACTAAAAAATGCTAAGATTTAGGTTGCTCTTCTTAAACTGCTTCTTCGTTATTTCTATAATTATTCGATTCCCGCTGTCTTGAGCTGTCTAAAGAGACCATCTAAAGATAAATTATTCTCATAGAAAGAGAGCAATTGAAGCTAGATGAATAACTCAAAACAGCAGCTTCAATTTAACATTTAAATTCTTCACGATGTTCTTCAAACAATAACAATAGTCCATAGCATTCTCTATCTGAACTGAATTATGCTGAAGAATTATCTAACAAAAGTACTATCTTAACCTAATGGAAAGAGAAAGCTCAAGAACATGTAGATTTGATTTCAAAACGAACCTCAGCAATGTAATCAAATTTCTCAAATTGTTTTACATTCGATAGAATTTTGATTGAGGAGCTATTAAAAAGGCAATTTCATAATCTAGGAATAGCTTGTGACTCTTGTGATATTGCATTCTTAGGAGATCTCTACGAACAATACTTTGAAGAGCTCTCTAGCTTACTCAGTAGCAAACAATCCAACGAAGAGTATGAATATTCCGGTGATGTTGAAGGAACTTAAAAACTTGAATTAGAACTCTAAAATCTATCAATCAATATTCAATCCAAATAAAACGACATCCATAGCAAGCGAGCTATTCTCTAAGGGCTACTTGTCTAGCAAGCCGATGAAGCATTCAACGATTACATGGTACAACAAAAACAAGTATTCGATGGTCTTGAAAACACATACGGTAAAATAGTCCTACAACAAATAAAACAAAATCATCGTTAGCAATTTCGAGAAATCATGCATCATGATTAAGAAAAGAGATTCAAAAGTATAGAAGAGATCAATACTTGTATGATCAAAATGAATCTTAAAATCAAGAGGAATATTGATTATGTTGAAACATAACTCTCTGAAGATATTTGCAGTGCTTAAAATGATATTGAAAGATGTTCTCAGGAAATGAATAAATTAGTCGAAGAACAAAGAAATATTTGTAATGTGTACTAGGAATGCTATGAATAGCTTGGAATAGTCAAATCGTAAAAAGAATAAGCTTTCGAGAAAAAATTATAGGTAAATTATTTATAAAGAATAATATTTTTAACTTTCTTTTTGTCAATGTTTGATATTTTTTAATAAAAAGTTGGAGCTTTTGTTCATGAGTGCTGGGAGCTATGAGAAGAAGAAGTAATCGTTGTAATTCTAAATCGAAAGTGTAGAGTCTGCGATTAGAAATATTGAACTTAATCTTCAAGAAGCATTTGAAAAAGGAATAGAATAAGAGATTTCATAACGAGGAGAGCAAAAATAATAATAATAACAATAATCTGAATTAAACCAATAATAATAGTTTGATATTTCAGAGACTGCATTGAAGCGATAATTAGATGAATTATTGATTCAACGTTTTGCATTAGAATCAAGATTAATCGAAATCAATTTTGATATCAAACCACTTGAAGATGATATTAGTTGTTTTCCAGATTTACTGAATGGACAAGTCGAGAATTCAAAGGAATCAAACAACTAAAAACCAGAAAGATATTCAAATTCAGTATTTCAATAAGGTATTAGTAGATCTCCTTGTGTTTTAGAGAAACTAGAAAATAATGCACGCTAGGTTTTTAGTTAAAAAGATAGTTTTTAAACAATAACTGAAGAATAAATGAGTTCAAACAGAGACTTTAGTTCGAGGATTGAAGCTTAGAGAATTCCGAAGACAAATGGATATCGCACATTACCAGTATTCAAGAGAAGTTAAGATGAAAATGAGACAATAAACAATTTATTTGATAAATCATGTCAGATATTTTTAAATGAAGATGGACAAGATAAACAAGATAAACCATAATAGATGAAACATTAAAGATCTCGTAGTGTAATTCTCTAAAAATAGCTTACTCATCTAGATCCACTAAGTCATATCAGTGGAGGATAATTAGATAATAGAGCAACCAACACAATCTCCTTCACTGGAAATTAATAACAGAGATAATAACCACCTTACTAACAAGAGAATGTATGTCCTAACACAGCAACACATAAGAATCAGAATTAAGCCTAACTCTTTAACAACAATAACACAAAAAAAGAGAAACTAACTATTCCAGCACCATTAGACACAAACAGTTCATATTTTTTTACTCCCAATGCAACTCCTAACACATTGCCTCTTTCTTTTAACACTTATTTAAATTCCACTGTTAAAAATGCTAGGCCTAAACAATCACTAGGTCCATTCAATCCTTAAGCATCGTAATTTAATATATCAGCTATTTCACAAGACTTTTAAGAATACCAATAAAATCCATAATCAATATTCTACCAGCATTAGGATTCACAAAATGAAGAACAAAAGATGCATATTAATACATAAATGGGCAACGTAATGGCTTAAAATAGAGCATATAGGATTCAAAGCAATAATTTAGGTGTAAAAAATCAAGAAAATCAATTTCAAATTTAAAATCATAACAACAATAACTTGAGTTATTATTAAGAACAAGAAAATATCCCAAACTTGTTTGTATTTAATAACAAAGATAGACTCATAGATACTTAATCTAATGCTATTTATCACAATAAACCTATGTAACCTAGACATAAGCGAGTTAAATCAGAAGAAACATATTGCTAAAGAGGTACATAGAATCAAAATCATCTGCAAAATTATTCATCAACAATTTAACAAAACTAATCATGTTTATCGTATCAAAGTATTACATCATAACATTAATAACTTCCATAGCTTAGAAGTCTGACGTTCAAGCTGCATTTGGATTCCCTCAAGAATAATGAGGCACAATTCCTGCTACAGGTAAATACTCCACTTTTAAAAGAATTCTCATTTTTAATTTCCATAATCTTGAACATTCTTTTTGTATTGATTTGTAGATTGAAGAGCTACTGAAAGGCGGTGTGATTCTCAAGAAATTTTCATAATTTTAAAGTATGAAACAGCACGTTTTCAACCCTTTCTTAAGTGAATCTATGCCACCAGAGAATTGTGGATTTGGAACTAGATTTATGAGTCTAAATAAGAATCTCACAAAAATCGAAATCCGTCATCCATTTAAATCCTCAACAATCGAGTCCATAATCAATGTAGAGTAAATCATTCGCTGTGCTATTCCATCTAGCACAACTGAACTTATTAAGCTTCAAAAATATGCAGCAACAATTAAAGTCTCAGGAATTTCAAAGATCCCTAATATCAATAGAATTCCAATTTCAAAACTTGAAGGTGTGGATAATATAAAGCACTACTCATTCTGCGTTGTATTAGACAAAGAAGGCAGAGTTGAGTTTATTGCATAAGATTATAGAGCATTTATGGCATGGACTTAAGGTATAAATTTATTAATAAAAATGAGAAAATAATTACCTCGCCTTAAGAATCATATTGAACAAATTTCAATGTGAGGAAAGAAAGAGCTTGTAGATATTGGAAAGAGTGTTAAATTGTACATTTTTGTATTCAAAAAAACTATATAATTGTATTATAAATTACAGTAAAAAGTAATTGATTTTAGTAAAAAAATGTATGGGAATTCCTTATCCTGACTTTATCTTGAAAGCTAGGTTTTCCTCTCCAAATTGGAAAGGAAATCGTAAGAAATACTTAATCGTTCATGTCTCGAAAGTAACTAAGAGCAAAACCACTGTCAAGTTTTGTTCAACTCTCCTTTCGAAAGAGTGGGTATATATTAAAACCCTCCTAAATCATCAAAACTGAGTTGTCAGTTGGAATAATATGTGTGTGTTTCGAATTAATCTGCAAATAAGTCTTTCTCCAAATTGTTATGGTTCTATTCATCAAAAAGTTAGAAAACGAAAAGAAGAATAAGTAACTAAAATACATTAAACAATTATATTTTAAGCTTAATCAAGGGAGATAGAATCAAGAGCTCTGTTGATTTTAATATTACAAATAGACTCTCTCTTCAAAGATTAATAAATAAGATCTCAAAGTGCTTATTGATCCCACAAATTAAGCGCGATGTCAAAACAAGAAAAATCTACTACACATACTGAGAAACAAAAGAGTATTCCTATTCTCTTTGGGAGTAGCATCTCTCTAGAGTTCTCAGATAAGCCTAAATTTTATGCTTAATCTTAAGGATTCGGTGACTCTAAGGTTTCTTTGAAAGACTATTCTCGAGCATAAGGCACAAGAGGATTTGATTATACAAGATGTGTATTCAAAATATTACCTCCATTTGAGAACAAAACTCAAGAACAGTTAATGCAGTTTATTCAATCTTCAAAGCTGCATCTAAGTGTACACAAAAGGAAACAGTTTATATAAGGCATGCATTAAGGTCTCTAAAACGAATTGAATTAAAATCTAAACATCTTCGATAAACTGAAGGGAACTCCAGTGTTATTCTCAACATCACATTTTCATCTTCTGCATATTGCTTCGATGAAATTCTTATCAATCAAGCATGATTCAGATAATTCTTTTAGATTTGTGCTCGCAGAATTATCTCATGAACATACACTTTTTAAATTTTTACCTTGCTTGGAAATACAGAGAACATAATCAAGTATTGTCTCCAATAAGGATATTGTATAAATCGCATCTCTTAGTATGTTTCATAGTCGCTAAGGGTTCGCTTCTGTTTAGCATCAAAGCGTTACAGTTATGAACGAAATAACCCTTCTTGGTGACTCGACTGAGATGATCGGAGAAATTCCTTTAGTTCTCAATCTAGAACACCCATCGAGATGGAAGTATGATACTTTTTGTTAAAAATATTGTTAAGAAAATTATTGTGTTTAAAATGATAAAAATATTCAACTTAGAATCAATTTATACGGCGGTATTGATCCAGATATTGATTCTCCTTATGTGAGCACAGGAAGTCTACTATCTTTAGATTTCTCTGAGATTCCAGTACAGCATTTTTTCTTTGATTTATTTTGATTTTTTGAAAAGATAAAACATATACATAATCTCCATTCTTTTTTTTAGTTTAGTGTCGTTAGTAATCGAATAAGTGATCCTTTCGACAAACTCCTTAGCGCCAAGGAAATGAAATTCGCTTAATAGACTCAAGAACTCGGATCTAAAAAGAGTATTCCTCAAAGTTATTCCAAAAAAGATTTCATTAAACACCGAAAAGGATCGTAATTCATAGTTTAGGTTTCTAATTATCTAGAAGGCACAATATTCAGTAAACATAAGATCAACCGAGGGAGTAATGTTTGCGGTTCAAATGATCATTCTCCTATGTCAATTAATATCTAATACACAGAAGATAGATTCACTTATGAACAACGACCATCTAATCAAAAGAGCAACCCAAATCTATTTTCTTAAATCGACTAAAATAGATTTGATGTACTCATAAACGATTTTTAGAAAGTCTAGGAAGATCTTTCTAAGGAAGATTTCGAGACATTTCATCTTGAATAGAACGAACTGAGTAACTTTGGTAATAATTTTGAAGAAGGGAGACAAGTGTTCTTTGAAAGTGACAAGTCAAACTAAAGATAAGCAAGACATAACTTCAACATGCAAGGATTGTGGAAAGTAGAAGCTGCGAATTATTCTGAAGGTGGGTTCCTTTAGTGGGAAGATTCATATCGTTTCAAGAGTTTCTTCACTGGAAAATATCTTACTGTTACAATTCTAAAGGTGATTATTATTATTATAATTGTTTTAGCATTTCAGAGGCTTCAAAATTATTGTATTCTTTGCATATTTTAGCAACCTGATGAAAATGGAATAGGCTCAGCTATTCTAGAACAAACTAAATAGGATGAACCAGGAACATTATTTAAATTTGTTTAAATTCCACCTTATTTCAAGGATCAACAGCAGAAATACATTCTTAAGAATAGCTTCTATAGACTTCAAAATGTTATGACCAAATTGTTTATCATCTTTGATGAAATCAATTAAGATAATGAATAAGAAGCAGCAGATTTCTCATGGCGTCGAAATCCTTCTCTTGCACTTATACGTAAATCAGAATCGAGTTAATTGTTAAAAATAATAATATTTTGAATAATAGACACTAAGACAAGTTCATTGAAAATGGTTATAGCGAATTTTGAAGATGTTTGGGAGGTTAATTTCACACTCAATTCTATGTCATTCTTCTCCTAAGCTCTCAAACCTCTCAGTTTACTTGTAATTCTACTTATTTTTTATGAAGAAAAATGATCCCTCAACATTTAAATTTCCAGCGCTTCAAATCAGCAAAATAAAGATGGGATCACAGGGCGATATTTCGAAAGCTTCTATTGGATATAAAAAATGGTCTCTTGAATCTCAATCTCTATCTCAATAATGCTCATATTTCATTTATCGATGTACTTGAAGAATATGATCATCCAAATCCAAATCGTTAAGCTGTAAAAATATTAACCTTAAAGAATGATTCATGAGTGTTTTATCTTATTGGATTTCTAAAAAAAGATCGTTAGGGAATATCATCTGATAGGAGTTCTGTGTTGGATTCTAAACTCATTGTTTCCTTCAGAAAAAGAATTCGATATACAAGCACCAAACAAAGAAAAAATGAATAAGTTTTTGGAACATTACAAAGCTGAAAAATGGCCGAAATGTGGAGACATCGGTGTTATTTCAGAAAAAGGTAACTTTTATTCTAATTAATTTTCTCATTCGCTGATATTGTTTATGGGTCTGTACATCAAAAGATGAAATCATTGCAGTTTACAAGTTCGAAGAAGAAATATTTGGTAAACGATATTTCCTAGCTTAGTAAATCTACAAAATCTTAGAAGTACTTGCTTACAGAAACTAAGAAAATTAAGAACATTTGACTAAATTTTTCAAGATATTTCTCTCTCATGTTGGCTTTGGAGAATTTGTCTGCACTGCAGTCTAACATATATTTTATCCAAATGAGATAATTGTTCAAGATCTAGTCAAAATGAAGACGGAATCTTCATAAATGTTTACAAATAGATTTATTCCAGAAAAACCAAGTGAATATGAATTTGATAAGAAAAGTTCAATAGCTGATCCTATTTAGATATTTCAATTCCCTCCTAAAGAAAGCTAAAAATTAATTAAAATTCCATCATTGAACTATAACCCAGATTCCTTTCCTTTCGCATAAACTCCTTAGTGGAATATTCCTCTTTAACACCTTAGATCTGAAAAGTAGCTGTCGCATGAAGGAATTCTCCTTTCTGAAGATGGAATGGATGCAATTGACTAACAAGAATCCAAGAAGAGGAAAACTAGATAAGCATCAGGCACTTTTATAGAAATTATACGTGCTACTGAATAAAAAAAAGGTAAGTTTCTCTAGTAGTTTTGTTTGCAAAAATAGTTTTGAATAATTTTTTCTTCTTTTTCTTCAGAAACTCAAACCCCTGTGAATGAAGCGATTAACGCAATTACAGAAAGAACATTTTTAGAAGAATTATTGTCTAAATTGTTGTTATTTGAACCAAAAACTCTCCTAGAACTGCTTCGGCTTGTTACTCATTTTTGTACACCAAATGATCAGCTCAACTACTTAATCCAATCATCACTCTATTAATTAGTAAGATATGCATATATTTATTAAAAAATTACTTAAAAAAGATATTGAATTTTTTGTGAATAGATTACTGTGAATCCTTATCTGAAAAAGTTATGCTTTATTCCACTTGAGATCAAAGCTTTAGAGGAAAACAATTTATTAACCAAAAAATACACTCGATCAGCGGACACTCTCTTCAAAAGATTTCTTTCAGAGAAAAGTGCAAAGCTGTTTTCAATATTTTAGATCCCTTTAATTCAGGTCTCCTTGTCAGCAGAAGTAACAAAAAAATTACTTTGGGAAAGATTTTTTTAGTTTTTTTTGTTGACAAATATATTCTATTATCAAAGAGAGAGGTGAATAATCAATCTAGTGAGGTTAGTTATTTCGAAGAGCAACTTAACTTGATGGCTTGCATGTGCAGAGGAAGGAATTACGAGGCATGCTATGAATTTTCATAAAAAATGCCTTTAAAAGAATTAGTTAGTTTCATAATTCATTAAATTGAAAGTGAAAAAACTGAATTTCTCGCCGGAATAATGAAAATTATTATGAGAATATATGTAGATAAATTTCCTAATTAAAAACAGAGACTTCCACATTTAGTCAGACTTATAAATATAAATGACATTCAAGGGTAATATTAGGCATCTAATGCTAATACACAGCAACCCAGTAATAGCGGAAAATTGAATATTCTTACTCCTCATCCAACTCAGTTTTAGAAGTAATTTACATGATAAAAAATTTATTTTTTATTGATTCTTTAAAAAACAAAAAAAGAACACAAACAGTGAATACCTTGAAAGATGAAGAAGACGACCTTAATTACAAAGGATAAAATTGCTTTTTTTATGCAAATCAACCTGATCGTTCTGAAGAAGACAAACAAATACAAGAGGAGTTATCAAGATTGCGATTTCACTTGCTTGAGTATTTAGAAAAATAAACAGGTTATTTGATCGAAGGAATGAATTGGAAAAAGAAAAAGGAAACAGCATTTAATCCATTTATCTTAGAAATCGTGAGAATGTTCACAACTATGATGGACTTTGGGATATTAGATGAAATCAAAACTAAACCTTAAAAAAGTTCTACTAGAAAACAAACCATAAAAAACTTCTTTTCTTCATCTACAAAGGAAACTAAATCGCAATTAGAGAGACTAGCAAGAGCGTTTGTAGTAATATTAGAATTTGACAAAAGTTATTTCGAGTAGGCTGAGAATCTAGGTGTAACACGACAATACCGAGAAAACATAAGAATTCGAAAGGAAAATTTAATAAAAAAATTAGTTAATAGTTCGAAATCTTTTGGGAATTTATTACTTAGCGGCATTGAAGAAAGAGAAATAAACTAAAAGAAAAAAGGAGGATCGTAGATTGAATTAGAAAATGATGTGTTTAATGATCCGGTGTTTAGGAAGATCTAAAGTCTTGAAAAAACACTTGTTTCATATTCCAACTCGAAGACATTCAAGAGGAGAGATAAAAACAAGGAAATCATTTCAATAGAAGAGCAAATTAAAGTAATCATTTGCTAATTCTTCTCATGCATACTAGACACTCGTTAAGAGTTCTTTATTGACAATCTCATATTCCTCCTGCGAAAGGTGAGCTTACATTTTGAAATAATTTACATTACCATTCAATTTCTTTTATGATTACATTTATGCTGACTTGTATTTATCCTTGTAGATCCTTTCTGAACCGCACAGGGAACAAAAGTAAATCCTGAAAGAAGTCCACAAGATTCTTCCTTAATGTTTCACAGAAATTGGAAAAGATGTTGTTAAGGAAAAGTTCGAGGATTAGGATGAAAATAAAATAACAAAATCACTCGATGAATTAATTGAAAGACCATTTATAGAATGTGTATTACTAAGCTTCTATTTTGCTCGATCAGGCAATTTGAAAAGTCAATTAATCTAACTTATCTAAAGATGTGTTAGCTAACGAAAAGAATTTATCACGAATATTAGCAAACTAGAACTTCTGACATCGATTTCTCATAAAGAACTTTATTACGTTATGTCCGATGCATGCACAGAATTAAGAAATATTGTCTCTGAATGTCATACTTGGTTGCAGAGAGAATCAGATGCAGATCATTATTATTATTCTAAGACTGAGAATCTACTTGGAATTCTCTCGAAAGCATTGAATTCTTCCAGCATTGTTAAGTGAGAAAATAATTCAAATTATGTAAAATAAAATCTTATTTTGTATTTATTTTAGTGAGGAGGAGATGCTCTTACGCTAACGAATATTCAGGCACGTTGGAGGTCACTAATGTTTAGTTGATTTAGTCTAAAAGGGATTACAATTGCTGAACGATGAGAAAAAATCGATTTCTGTTCACAGATATCTGACACCCATTCTTTCGAAGATTCTATCAATCCTAAGTGAATTTTGTCTAAAGAATCAATCAAACTCAAAGTAATTTACAAAGATTACTGAGATTATTAGTGATTTCATAGCTTTTCTAATATTTATTTGTTATTCCAGGGAAATATCCACCCTTCTTCTGAAACATCTAATTCAAACTAAGCAATACAATATTGAGTAAATCGAATTCTTATGTATGCTCTTCAAAGATAATCTAGAAATGGCAATGTCAATTGAACCATCTGATCTATGCTACTTTCTGTAGATGATAAATCTGCATGGACACTATGAATAATTTATCAAGTTTTTCTTACTTCTCCTTGACAGTGCAGAACAAAAGAAAGATTAGTTCTTGATTCAGGATAAGCTCTTGAATCTAATGTATTTTGATCATGAAGTATTTGCAGCAATATCAGTAAGATCAATTATTTTTGGAGTTTATATTTGATTCTTATTGCTTTTTATTTTCAATTTTCAGACATTTTCTGAACAGAATAATCAAGAAAAATAAAATGAGTTTTACCCTATTTAACCTGATTCAAGGAGCTACAAAGACTCGTTTATCTTGGTAAATTGTCCAAAAAAAATACTTTTAATTATAATTTTTTTGAGGATAAGAGTAATTTGTTTATCTGATTGATTTCTGATTAAAAGTTGACTTCGCGACTCATTAGAGATGGAATGGAACTAAGCTAAGTAGTTGTGTTAGGTAAGCTCTTCCCAATACAGTAACTCTTATAAAATATTCATGAAAACATTGAACTATCTCTCAACGAACCTGGAGTAGATTTTAAGCAGAACATTAAGGTTAGTATCGCCTATATCAAACTGATATTTAACCTCTTCAATCACAAAGATTTTTCAGAGAATATCACTGATAACTCAGCTATATTTGCAAGAGTTGTCAAAATGGAAGTCAAAAGACTTACTTCTGAATCACTTCTTTGCTTTGATTTCTATAAATTTTACTTGATCGACAATTTCCTTCCTCTGTTTAACTTCCTATCCAACCACCTGATCAAAGATATCATGTACTCCGATGAGATTGGTGATGTCCTCATCTTTTCTAAGCTAGGTGAATTCGCTTAGACTCTCTCTGCTTCTCTTCAATAGTAAGATTTGCTGAAATCAATTATACTTTTACTTGATGCATCTATTTTTGTATAGTCCTTTAGGCTTTTAAAAAGCTGATTTACTAGCTAAACATAGAGGGAGACATCTTCGAACAATGGCTGAGTTATTTGAAACTCCTCTTCCGGCATATATTCTACTGGAACATTATAATTTTGTCTCCCGAGATCCTCCTACAATCGGGATCAAAGAAGAGTAAGACGATGAAGAAACTTTATTAAACACAGAAGATTTGAGTGAAAATAGAAGTTACGGAGCCATAGTATCTGATGATTTACTACCTGATACAGATCGCAATGTGACTGAACAACCAACGAGGATCTCTTCTAAGAAGAGAGGTATTAAAGAATGGTGGATAAATATTAAACAAAGTTTACAGACGAGTAAGAGTCTCAAATTAGAAATGAAAAAAGAATTGTGTGTCCTATCTAACAGTCTAATTAACATCTCCAAGATGTTTCATAAGTCAAATAACATCCACCAAGCAGATATTATCTTACGGTCGGAGGATATCATATCTAGATTTCTCTCCTTTGTTGAATTTTGGAGACAGAAAAGTTTCCCATTAGATTCAGTCATTTTCATATTTAAAACATTGGACTCGATTCTAACAATTCCAATTGAATTCAGCAAGAATCAATCAGAAATAACTGATTAATCTTCTTCCAAGGACTTCTCAGAAAACATAATCTAAGAAAGATAAGAGCAACTAGATAGTCTAAATGCTTCTAAAATTGCACTGAAATTATTCTGGAGTGCGCCTGAAAATTGCTTCATCCTTTTGTAAGATTATTCTCGACAAATTCAAATATTCAAATACAATTAGAGTTTTAATAAAATTCTATTATTTATTCATTAAATTTCACTTTTAAACTAACTAATTCTCTTTGGAAATGTTTCTTTCAGTAACTCTCTCTTGAAGTTCCTTAACCGTATCCTTGAAGGCGGTAATAAAGTTGTCTAAAAGACAATATTTGACTTCTTCATGAGCTCTCAATCATCTGAGAAATTCTTCGAAAGAGCAAGTTCAATATTTTTACAGTAAACAAATTAACGTTCTAAATTAAACACCCTAGAGTCTGAGAAAATAGTCACTAAACTCTTGCGACTTCTTCAACTGTTATGTGAAGGGCATAACATTCATTTGCAGAATTACATGCGATAATAAATTAACAGCAAAACAAATTATGATCTTGTCTAGATTACAGTAAAACTCTTGATTTCTTACAAAATATCATCGGAGACATTCAAATCGTTGTAGTAGTGCTTTAACACTCTCACGGAATATATTCAAGGACCTTGTTTAGGCAACCAAGAAGCGATCGCAGAGACTAAATTTTTAGATTATTCTGTTTAAGTTCTTTCAGAAGATAGTAGGATATTTGTATCTGGGAAGATTCCTGTGAAAAAGTAGAATGAAGGATCAACAGAGAACAAGAAAGATAAGGTAAAACGATTTTGATTCTTTTGAGTTTAAGTTATTGATGAATTAATTGGTATTTTTATCAGTAGGAAGCCAATAAAGACACAGAATCACCCAGTGAAAAAGGAATACTTACTCGAATCAATACTAAAAAACGAAAAGCTTAAACTAGAAAAATGCTCAGTGTAGAGATTGGACTTCTCGAAGAAGAAAAAGACAAGAAGAATGGAGCAATCGATTTACATTTAAAAATGGAATAAGACTTTTACAAAGGAGAATGGAATGGTGAATTGGTATCACAAGAAAATCATGAAAATCAATAAGGATATTTATTTCCCGAACCCGAACCAGAACCAGGGATATTGTTTATGACTCCTGATAAAGATAGCTAAATGAGAAACGAACTCATGAAAGAATCAGATTCAAATCATAAATACCGTCAAGAGATACTCTAAGAAACGATTCCAGCTTAAAAATAGAATACGTTAAATAATGTGGATAAACAATTAGAACAAGAATAAGTTAAGGATTCTAAAACTAGTTTAAGTGAAGAATCAACTCAATCTGATCTTGAGAAACGAAGCTAACAATTCTAAATTCATTTAGGAGAAGTAGCCAGATTGAAATACAAGTGCTTATTATCTATTGTAAGTATGCTTGAGGGAAACTAAGAAAATAAGAATCTTTTATTAAGAATCATGCGAATCATCCCGATTTCGATATTATCTAGGAATCTGTGTAGGATTTATATGCTGTACATATAAACTAAATCAGACTATTCCAATGAACTCTTCGAAAGAATGGACTGCAAAATAGATTCATCGAAATCTGCGGAATATTATGAACTCATCATAGAGAATGGATTTCTTCTGTATACTCTCATAGAACTATATATCCAACATCGAGGTAAGAGGATATTACAATTGAGAGGATTCAAGAGAGATATGAGGTAATTATTGTTGGTTTTCTAACCTATAAAAGGTCATATTGAAGCAGATGAAGAAGATGAAGATATGACAGCAACTTTAGAGGAATTCAAGAAAGAAGAGGAAACTATTAATAATGTTTCATCACAAACTAATAATCTTCTCAAAGGGATATTCCATCTCACTAAAGATGTCATCTCCGTAGGGATAAATGCAGTTAAAGTAACCAAAATTATGAATAATTTAAAACTCACAATCATGTTTTCTTTCTAGTATTTGTTGATTTAAAAACTTATTTTTCTCCTTTTCAAAATACCCTAGAATCTCAAAGGAAATCAAAATACATTTGAAATCAACAGTCAACGAACAGCTGAACTCGAAAAAGAAAGGGAGAAATAAGAAAAAAGGCAATAACTTCGAGATGTAAGAATATTTCTTAAACACATTGCAATCCCCAAAAAAACACCAACAATTTCTTTATTTCCTTTATATCATTAGGCTTTGAACTTCTTCAAAGGCAAAAGCTGCTTAATCGAAATAGTCCGTGAAGAACGGTTACTTCGAATATGCTTCCCAAAGCTTCCTTTATGCTACCATTTGAATAAAAAGATGAAAGACAGTTTCAATCGAGAAGTGATTCGTTCATCTTAAAAAGAGAAAATCTAATATCTCATGGATAAATCTCTTAGTATAATTCAAATATTATACCACGATGAGCACTTGCGACATGTAGTGAATAGATATAAAACTCTTGGATTGCTTGTTAAACACATCGCACTCTGGGAAAATGTCGTGTTCATTATCTCAATCATCATTAACTTTATAATAATTGCATCCTACTCTTAATTCCCGTTTGTATCGTCACCTTTAGATACATCAGAGGAGAATAAAGATAGACTTTAAGATGTACGAATGAACAAACCGAGATTATTCGATAATCCCGATAACACAAGTACAATGAGTCTAATAAATCTTCTCGGATCGATAAGTGCTGTTTTAATTAGCTTTGTAGTTCTATTCTTCTTCTTGAAACGAGCACCTATGGTTATTGGTTCAATTTGGAGAGGACAAGCAGCTTCTCATAGAAATTTAGTTTTTTTTATTCCGAAAGTACTTTATTCAGTGTATCTACTCTTCAGTGATGGTGATATATTGTACTACTTTATGCAATTATTCTGTGTGATTCTAGGACTGTTTGCGCATCCTTTTTTCTATGCTGGTCTGCTGACTGATATTCTGAGATTCAAAATTCTGTACAATGTAGTCAGAGCGATCTACGAACCAAGAATCGAAATGGGATTGTCATTCCTTCTTTTTGTGATTCTGCAGTATTATTTTACGATATTCACGTATCTCGTCTTGTATGACTAATATATCGCGGGGGAATGCACTTCATTTTGGTATTGCTTTTTTAAAAATTTCGATTACACCTTCAAAGAAACTGGCGCACTTGGTAAGTTTATCATTTTTTTAAATTTACAGTATTGTTAGATAAAACTTGTATTTTTGATAGGTAAATTTCTGTATGAACCAGAATCACTTGCAGAAGTACATAATAACACTAATGCATATCTCGGTGTTGATGAGTCCTTTGAAGGGAAGTATTTCTTGCGGTTTATCTTCGATAATATCTTCAATATTATGCTTGTATGGATTGTTATTAACTTAGTCGGTGGTATTATTATCGATAGATTCAGAGAGCTAAAAGATGCATTAGATTATCGAGAAAAAGATGAAAAAAATCTATGCTTTATATGTGGATTTGATAGGTAAACTCTTGATAGAGGTTAAGAGTCAAGAGGATTCTATTATCATATTAAGGTGAGAATTTCAAATAAATTTATTTTCTCCTTTTTGTTTTTAGAATTTTCTCTTGAAGTGATGATTTTTAATACAAATTAGCAAGAACATTACATGTGGAATTATGTCTACTACAATGCATATCTTCAATACAAAGACAAAACGGAATACAATGGAGACGAATCTTATGTAGCTGATAAGATATCTAATTTCGATGTCAGCTGGATACCCTCTAAACGTACAAGTAGCATATCAGCAACGAAGAATCTAGATGAGGAAAAGATAAAACAAATCAAAATTGCTAAAGCACAGGTATTATTAATATTTATGATTTGATTTATTTGACTTTTTGTGATTAATGATGCTAATTGACTCAGATGAAAGGTTTGAATGAAACAATGGAGAATCTCTTGGCTAAAGAAAAAAATATTATTCGACTTCAAAAAGGGCAGCGATATAATAAGACATTCTAACCAGTAGATGAAGAATTTGAGCTCTCATAGGATTAAAAGAGTGCTTCTGTTCTATATGAAGTGCTTGATTGATATTCATTTTGTGTTTTGTTTGTGTTGATTCTATCCTGAATTATCGAATTTGAGTTAATCAAGATTTAAGAGAAAAGAAAGAAAACAATCAAAAATTATTAGCTTAAAAATTAAAGAAGAAGGGTTTGTTTTACACTAAAAGTTATGGGTTGTGGAGCTTCCAACCAAATGAAGCAAATTGCTTCACCAAGTAAGCACAGGTCTTTTAACAAGTCAAAAAACTTATCTTTGTTACTTTCATTTTGAAGAATAGAAAAAACCATCTGTCTCTAATAAGCAGCATCAAGCAAGTGGAGGCACTAAGGAAGATGGACTTTTAATTCAAGATCTAGACATGAGTCACGATGAAAATACATGTATTCAAACTTGATTTTAAGGATAAATACTCAAAAATGGATTTTTCTTAGAACATAGGGCATCTTCAGCACAAACAAAAGCAAAAGAAGAAGAAAAAGTGAAAGACAAAGCTGGTATTGTGGCTCTAAAAGATGAAGAAGAGAATATGCGTTACAAAAAGGGATAATTGATTGATAAAGGTGCATATGGAAAGGTTTTCAAGGGGATAGATACTCAAACTGATTAAGTGGTTGCAATAAAATCAATTGAGTTATCAGGGACTTTCGAGTAAGTTAAAAAAGAAATTGGTTCACTTAAAAAAGAGATTACTTTACTTAAGAAACTCAATCATCCTAATATTGTTAAATATGTTGATTTTCAAGTTGATTATGAGAAATCAGGTAAAAAAATTCTTTTTGATTTAGAAAAATATTTTTTAGTATTTTTGTTGGTTCTAGGAGTGGATATTGTACTTGAGTATGTACCTAATGGATCAGTGAGGATGGCACTTAATAATATCAAGAACTTTGAAGAACCTAAAGTTGCACTGTACACAAAACAAATTTTAGAGGGATTGAATTACCTACACAAGAACAATATTATACATAGGTAAACATATTTGAAAAAAGATGAAATTTTTAAAAAGGAAATCAACATGTCTGACTACTCAGAATGAATCTATTGTTGGTGATATTGATTTCGCTTTGGAACACATTTGATATATTTTGTTAGGGATCTTAAAGGAGCTAATCTTCTCCTTGACAAGGATGGTGTAGTGAAGCTTACTGATTTCGGAACAGCGAAATAAATAGTTTCTGATTTATAAAAATCTCAGACTCTTGAACATGAAGATTTAGCATAAATGAATAAATCTCTGAAAGGCACTCCTAATTGGATGGCACCAGAAGTAATTGAAAGAACTGGACATTCTAGGTCTGCTGATATTTGGAGTATTGGATGTGTTGTGTTAGAAATGCTCACGGGTAGGCCACCTTATCCAGAAATGAATGCCAAAGAAGTGTTTATTAAAATAGCATCAGGAGGTACAAGAGAAAATATATTTAACTTTTCTTAATTTCATTAGTTAAAAATGCAATATTTTTAACATAGGTGTACCAGAATTTCCCAAAAACATCTCAGAAGAATGTAGATAATTCTTGAATAGTTGTTTGCAATACGATCCAAAGAAGAGACTCAGTGCAGGGTAGCTTCTTTAATCTGCTTTTATCCTTTAAAAAAAATAAAGTTCTAACAGAAAAATAGTTGAAATTGAAGATGAAATTACTCCATAAGAAGAAAACTTCCCAATTCTTAATAACAAAGCAGCCAAAAGAATGAGCGGAGTTTAGCTAAAATAAAATGACTGGAATTCTGCTTCTCGCCCACCCCTACCATATTCCGAAAAGCCTCAGTAGTAGCAAGCAAATCAGCCAGCAAGTATTCAATAATAGCAAAGAATAATGTAAGAACCTTAGTCATAAGAGAAATCCTTTTCCATTGTTCAATAATAACAACCATACAAATTTAACTAAGTAAATCCTGATAAAAGTGCATTAAATCAATAAAGTACTTAAGTTCCACTTGAAAACCCACCATATGTTTAAGTTGGTTCTCAAAAAAGAATTCCTCCTCAATAATTCCTTGACTAATCAGAAGATCAGATGCTTCCTTTCACTTCAGAAAAACAAATGATACCTGTTGTGTAGAGAAATCTAGAACAGAATCGAACTCAAAAACGTAATTCTTCTTTGAATAGCTAGCGATATACCTACGAGGAATATCAAAATGCAGCATAAGAATAACTCAAAGAGAAAACTAAAAATCTAAATAATCCTTAAAAATCAGAAAAAGATATTATTCCCAGTGATGATTAAATTATGGAAATTGCTAAAATGGTTAGACGATAATAAGATTATGTGTAAATGAATATGCCGAATAATAGACTAGGAAAATAACCATCGAGAGTTATCTATGAAGTTTAAGAGATCATTGAAAAGCCAGCTGGTGCTATTGTGATTGGAGATAACTAAGCTTAAGAGTAAATTATGAGAAAATCTCCTAGTTAATAGTTTAAAATATAATAAAATAATATTATTGAAGATTTAGATGGAATTTAAGAATAACCAAGAGGTTCTTAAAAATCCATAACTGTAAATCTACAAAGAGGAAAGAGTTAATCAGGAGCATAACTTGAAACAAAAGCAGTCAGATTTAAGCAAGATGGCATTATTAATCGAAAAATTGATGAAAATGGATTTAATTATGAAGATGAAGAATTAGAAGAAACAAAAGAAAACCCATTCAGAAAACATGAGAATCAAGTAATATCTTCAAAATTAAATTACGAAAAAATGGGAATTCCAAAGTTTCGAACAGCTGAATAACCATAGATGGTGTTAAATGGTGTGCCTGATCCAGTTAATAATGTTATTAATACAACTATAGCTCAAAAAGATAGGGCTATTGCAGCTAAATAAAATGAAATAACTACCTAAGATAAAGCGAAACGTTAATAAGCTTGGTAAGAAGAATTACAAAGGGAACTAGAATATTAACGCCTTAATCCACCAGCTTATTATAAATATTGATTTTATTAATGAATACATAAGGAAGAATACTTTATGTAGTCAAACAATTTTAAAATAAAGGAGAATTGATGATGGAATAACAATAGTTAAAATACTGAGATAATAATAGTGTGGATGATAAACAATGAAATTACAAATTAATTTCTAATGAATCTGCGTATTATTGATGAGTTACTAGGAACATAATCTTGGAGAATGGCTGCAAGGAGATTTTAATCTTAAGAGTCGAACAGACTAAAAATAGAAAGAGATGAGGAAAAAGTTAAATAAATGCTGAAAATTCCAAAAAAGCCAAAATAATATCAAGAAAAGATAAAAAATTATGAAATGAAGAAAGGAATTAATCTTCTAAATTGTATTATTAGTTCAAAATATCTCCATTGAATTTTTCTGGAAATAGCAGCAGACTAAGATATTTGTGGTTTAAAAAAAATGAGAAAAAAAGATTGATAAACCAAGAAAGAACAAAGTTAATAATAATAATAACAAATTTTAACAAAAGAATTATCAAGTACAATAAAATTAAGAAAACATAGGTTTAACAAAAAGGAAATGGGCGAAAAAGTTATCACTTGGCTTGAATTGAAGAAGCACATTACTAAAACAGACTGCTGGCTACTCATCGAAGAGAAGGTCTTCGATGTAACTCCTTACATGGAAGAGCATCCTGGTGGTTCTGATATTCTCGTGAAATACGCTGGAAGAGACAGCACAGATGCATTCAAGAACGATGTAAATCACACAGTCTTCGCTATTTCAGTGAGAGATTAGCATTTTGTCGGCGCTATCGAAAAAGGAGAATAGCCAAAGGAATATCAAGATTGGGTGAAAGAATAACTCAAAGTCGATGGAAAATACACTTGGGAAGAAATCAGAAAACATAACAAATCAACTGATTGCTGGGGTGTTATCCATGGAAACGTTTATGATCTCACAAGTTACTTGAGTAAACATCCAGGTGGGCCTGTAGTCATCGAAGGAAGAGCAGGAAAAGATGCTACAAAGGCTTTTGAATTAGCAAGACATCCTGAATCGGCAATTAAAGCTAGAGAGCAGTTCCAAATTGGTCTTGCCGATGGAGTAGATACCAGTGAAGACAGACTTAAAGACACATCTGTGTTTAATATCACTAATCTCATTGTTGCAATTCTTTTAGCAGCTCTAGCGTATTATTTCTACACCAAACCTTAATGAGATTGTAGCTTCATTTTCACACAAGAAATTTATGTTTTTTTATTGCATTTTTTTAAAAAGAATAAATTTAAAATCTCCTAAAGTTAAGCTAAACCTTTTTTTCTCTTCTAAGTATCTCTTCTGCTTATTATTTCTTAAACGATACATAATATTCCTCGTAAGAGCGCGGGAGATTTAAAGTTTTGTTGTGATATTCTCAAAAATAATTCCACAAAAATTAGCGAGAAAAAAAAAAACAAGTTAAACAATTATTGATGGATAAACGAAAGGAAAAATAAAATCGCCAAGGTGGCTAAAAACATGGAGGTTCTGAAGCACATGAATTTCATGTTAACCATTATTTGGGCATGAAAAAATACAAAGGAAACAACCTTTACTTGATTGTCGACTTGAACACACAATATTGGATGGATGATAGATCCATGGGGATATCAAATTTACTTGTGTTAGTCTCTTAAATTATGAACACACATTTTCTCAAGAACATAAATAATTCAGTCCATGTTATCTTGATGAACTCCAGAGATTCCTAACTCATCTTCCCGTTAAAAAGTGAGCAAGAAGGAAATGACCAAGATCGCATTGACAACATGGATTACAAAGAAATTCAAAGGAGAATTGAACGTAGAGTACTTGATTTTATGGGCAACAACCTATCAGATAATCTACCTTATTCAAAGCTTATCTCAGCTTTAACGCAAACACTTTGCAGAATGAACAAATTCCAATCTGAACTCGAAAAGAAGATGTTGTCTTAAGTTGAAAATGAAAAATATTTCTCATCCTTACTAATCCTTCAAGCATCTGAGATTCACCCTAGCACTTTTAATAATCTCATGAGTTGCATCGAAACAGCAATTAAAAACAAAGTGTCTATCTACGCTTTCCCTTTGCCTGCAGCATAACTTGCAGATAGTACATAAAAATACTTAATGCAACTTTGTTCCCTTACTTCTGGATATTTCTTAGAACTTAGACAATATAATATCAAT
>Ga0302271_10000877_pt1 | contig 29650 bp, 20 predicted proteins | sample III_Bog_N1_1_FD_198767 | JGI IMG/M metagenome (GOLD analysis project Ga0302271, IMG submission 198767) | Peat permafrost microbial communities from Stordalen Mire near Abisko, Sweden - III_Bog_N1_1 | ecosystem: Environmental > Terrestrial > Soil > Wetlands > Peat | place: Sweden: Abisko... | reverse complement strand
TTTTTGTTATGTTATTTTATTGGATTTGTGGATAACTCAGATTGACATTGAAGAATTCAGCAGAATGATTCTTGATTTTGAGAAAAAATAATAGCCCAAATTGAAATATTCATTGAAATTAATAAAGAAGATTTGGTTATGTTGCTTGAATGAGGACTTTAATTCAATGGGGTTAATTTGGAAAGGAATTGAAAGGGAGGAGAAAGAGAGAAAAAAAATATTTATTAATAAAGGAGAACCACAAAAAGACCTTAATTTATCTTAGAGAAGTCAATACATTAAAGGTAGATTGCTTGTGTGTTGAAGATTTTGCAATTAGAGGGATTTCATGGATATTAATTAAGAAAAAGCTCAAAATTTTGTATTAGTATTTGATGGGAGGAGAACATAATCAGACAAGAATATTTGATTATTGTGGGTGTATTGATGATTTTTTTAAAAAAAGAGCAAATCTTGGCAAGATTTTAGCTTAAAATTCAGATAACGAAAACTGATTTTTGATTAAACAAATCAAAAGTCAAACAAAAAAAGTAGCAAAATGGACAATTCAAAATAGAAAAATCTTGGAGATAATTACAAAAAATGAAGACATAAATTCAGTTAGCAATGATTAGCTAGAAGCCAGACATAAACCAAATGCAAACTTATGATAAGCTAACTGTGGTTTGAGATGTAACAAATGATTAGGAAGTTTTGGCTTCACCAATGTAGAAATTTTTTGATGATGATATTATTTCAATAGGAACATTTGAAAAGGAGATGAGAATAAGCAAGCATAGATCAAATAATAAGAGGGAAATAAGGAAGATAAGCAGAAATATTAATAGAAACAATCTCTTGATTAATCAATAAAAATCATGCTATAGTCTTGTCGAAAATAATAATCTTTAAAGAGTGCTTCTAAGTCAGCCTGATAATCAAATCAATAAGTAAATTAATAACCTAGAAAATAATGTGGTTTTTAGCTCTTTCAAATCTTCTCTTTGCTTTGATTTTTCATAGAGTCCCTTGAATGAATAGAATCTCATAGAGTAATTGAGGGAAATAATCTGACAAGAAATGAAAAAGTCGCTGCAGGAATTCAGAGAAGAGTTTCAGAAAGTAAATGGAAGACTTGAGAGATTAGAAGAAAAAAAGTTGGTGTTAGCCCAGAAAAATGGCCAAATGGAAAAATTGCACCAAGAAGTTATGCCTCCAAAACAGACCCTAGATCAACAAGTTTCTTTTCCTTTCAACCTACCAAAGAATCTTGAAAATCACAAAGCTAAAATACACCAACTATCAAAAGGATTGTATTTATTCTAAGAAGCCTAAGCTAAACTAAACTTTATCTCTCTTATGCAACACCTCGGCGAGCTGAAGATTCAAGAATTTGCTGCAGAAGGATTCTTTTTGAGAATTTCAGATGTCTATTCGAATGATGGCTATTGATTTTAAAAAATAGCAACTTTTTGAAATAGCTCAATAAAGAAAATGGTATCATTCTTCCATGATCTTGTGATTATTACAAGTCTTTGTAACTTTGATTGCATCATCTAAATTTAGAATGATAAAAGATTGAAGCTGCTGGACGGAAAAATATTCTAATTAGAATTTTATCAGATCATTCTATTGAGGAGATAAAAAAGAAACTATTGAATTCTTTCAAAAGGTGAGTATTATTAATCTTGATTTGCTAGGGGTCCCAAAAAAAAACTGCACAAAATGACTTTTCTTCAGGTATTTTTCAATGTAAAAAATGATTGTCTATCTAAAAGGAGATTTCTTAGAATAAACGAGTACTACTTAATATCGAAAAATGAGTTTGAAAAGTCTTAATTTGTGCAGTTTTTCTTGGGTCCCCTGATTTTTCAAGTATCTCTGTGTTTCATGTTTTAGTTGCTTCTTTGAAGAAATCGAATTGAATTATTATCAAATCCACATTATTAATTATCTTTCAATCTCTCTTGATTAATAAAAAAGCTTTTAATTTAATAAAGTAAATGAGTTACATAATATCCCCAAAAATAGAAGACAGGTTAAAAATCTAATTCTTATTTGCTATTAATGATAGAAGAGGTTATTGAAATAAAAAACAATATAAAACATATTTTCTCTTTCTTTCTCAAAAAACACTATTCAAACCTGCATACGCTCCAACGACAACTTCAATTGCAGCAACCGCTAATGCTTCTTTCATGTTTCCAAAATATCCTATGATTACGAAGCTTATTAGAAGGAAATGATCCATTTCATCATAGAACTTAGAAATTATTTAATCCTCTTCTGTGATGTTTCCTGCTATGAAGAAAGACTATTATTTGATTTCACTAAGCAAGAGACAATCTTTAATGGTGCATTATATGCAGCTAATCGAAAAAGAAGTGTAAATAGACCAATAACTCTATTGAGAAAAGGAGAACTAGAATAAACAACACCAGATCCAGAAATGAATGGAACTTAGCTTAAAAACAATGTTATACCAGAGTAAATCTCTGCACATCATCTCTGATTGTCTTCAAATAATTATCTACATCTAAAAGCAAGATTAGCTCGCATGCTTTATTACATAATTATCGAAATTCACCGTGCTCCTAATTCATTGACCCTTTCTTTCATCAAGGATCGAAATCAGTGTCACTTCGTTTTCAATAAGAGGAACAGTCAATAATAGGTGATAAACAGAATACTATCGAGTTGCATTCCCCGTAAAACGAAGCAACAAAGTAAGATCCGTTTTCGTAAGTCAGTGGAATTCTTATTCCTTTACAAGAAGAAGATGAAGAAGAGGAAAGAGCAAGATTAAGAGAATTTTAAGAATCAGGAATCTGAAGAGTGGCTCAAGGAAAGCTAAAAGTAAGCTGCTTCGAGAAACCATTTATATCATGAGAATACTAATTCGTCAAGTAGTTATGGTACGAAACATATATAATCTTAAACGATGTCTCCTAAGAACCCTTCTGGTAATTTAAATAAGATACTGAATAAGCGATTATCATCTTCAAATTTCAATAAAAAGATTCAACTTATGTGGATTGCCACAAGCCAAATTCCTAGAATATTTAAAGCCTAGTTTAGATTAAAGAAGACGAAGAAAGTTCATTACAAACTTAGAATTCTTCACTTGTTTTCCCACTATTGATTCCACATCTTTCAGGTTAAACTTCTTAAAAAACGCATTCTGCTCCATACAAGTGAAGTTTAAAGGCGACACAAAAGCAGAAGCACACCAGGAAGCACGCATGCTCCAAAATCGTTGCCTGCAAATGACAAAGGTATAATTTCATCTGAATAGACTTATAAAGATCTTCCAAGGAAAGTTGAGTTTTCGGAAAAACAAATACAAATGACTACAACGAACAAATAGTAGGAAATGTTAACCTTAGATCTTCAGAAGATACCGTCAGTCGGGATTGAACATAAATTGATTGCTTCGAGTCCACATAAAAAAATCAAAGCTGAGTAAGCCCGAAATATACAATCGATTGTGAAACAATTCCTATTGATCGATAGAGATTACGATGGTTGTTTAACACTCAATGAGCTTCTGGCAGGGACATTAAATTCAGAGCAAGGCAACAAACAAGAAATCATCAGGGATACATTTAAATCTTTCACGTCTTTTTTCCCTAATAAAATCGCTTTCACAGGTAGGTGTTATTATTTTATTAAGAAATGGGTCCTTTTTTATGTAAATCTGCAATTTTTTGTAACTAGATTTCGTTGCTCTTGTAATGGATTCTGATATTTACTCCAAAGAGAATGTGATTAAATCAGCTTTCAAGATCTTTGATAAAAATACAATTGGGAAAATATCTCCCAATCATCTGCATGAACTATTCCTGGGTATGATAAACACTCATTCAATCTTTTCGCTATTTGATTTTTGAATTACTCCCGCTAGACAATGCATGCTATGCTAAAAAGAAAATAGACTACTGGACAGGCATGGTGAACTGTTGCGATTATAAAAATGATGGAGCTGTAAGATTATCTCAAGCAAATTATTTTGATTTTCAAGATTTTTTATTTTATTTCATTGAATTTGTGGATAACTCAGATTGATTTTGAAGAATTCAGAAAAATAATTCATGATTTTGAGAAAAATAATAGCCCAAATCGAAATAATCATTGACATTAATAAAGAGATTTGGTTGTGTAGCTTGAATGTTGACTTTGTTTCAATGGGGTTAATTAACTTGGAAATGAATGGAAAGGGAAGAGAAAGAGGGGGTGGGGGAATATTTATTAATAAAGGAGAACAACGAAAAGACCTTAATGTATCTTAGAGAAATCAATATATTAAAGGTAGATTGCTTAGGTTGAGGATTTTGCAATGTGAGGGATTTCATTAATATTAATTAAGAAAAAGCTCAAATCTTCCTTCTTAGCATTTGATGGAAGGGGAAATAATCAGACAAGAAGATTTGATTAGTGTATCTGCATTGATGATTTAAAAAAACAAATCTTAGCAAGATTTTAGCTTAAAAATCTGATAACGAAAACTGATTTTTGATTAAACAAAAAAAAATCAAACAAAAAAAGGAGCAAAATGGACTATTCAAAGAAAAACAATCTTAGAGATAATCTCAAAAATGAAGATATTGTCTCAATTGTCAATGATCAGCTAGAAGCCAGCATAAAACTTAAGACGAATTTAAGATAATCTAACTGTGGCTGGAGATGTAGCAAATTATTAGAGGTTTTGACTTCACCAATGTAACAATTTTTATGATAATATTATTTCAACAGGAACATTTGAAAAATGAAGAGAGTTAGCCAGCATAGACCACATTATTAAAGAAGAAAAGAAGAAAAATAAGCAGGAAAATTAATAGAAACAATCTCATGATCAACCAACAAAATCTTCTTAAGCTCTTGTTGAAAATAGTGATCATAAAGGGCTTCTAGGAAAACAGGATACAAAAAAAGTAAATTAATTATTTAGCAAATAGTATGGTATTTAGCTCTTTAAATTCTTCGCTTTTCTTTGGTTTCTCATAGAATCCCTTGGTTGAAGAAAATCTTCTTGAGTAATTGAGAGAAATAGTCAGACAAGAAATTAACAAACCGCTGCAGAAATTCAGAGAAGAATTCAATCGAAGACTTGAGAGACTGGAAAATATTGTTGGCATTAGCCAAGAAAAATAATCAAAGGATAAAGAAACTATGCCCACCCTAGCTCAACAAGCTCAACAAGTTCAACAAATTCAACAAGTTCATTTTCCTTTCAAGCTACCAAAGAATCTTGAAAACTATAAAATTGAAATAAATAAACAATCAAAAGGATTGCATTTATTCAATGAAGCCTAATCTGAGCTAAATTTTATCTCTAGTATGCAACACTTTGGCGAGTTGAACATTGAAGAATATGTTAGATAAGGGTACTTTTTCAAAATTTCAGATTACTTTTAGAATGAGGCCTACTGTTTTTTAAAAAACATTCACTTTTTGAAAGAGCCCAAGAAAGTAAACGGAATTATTCTCTCATAATCTTGTAATTCTTAGAATGTTTTTTCTAACTTTGATTGCATCATCGAGAATGATAAATTATTTGAAGCCTCTGTATATTTAAAGATGCTAATTAATATTTTATCTGATCCTTCTATTGATGAGATAAAAAAAAAAGATAGAATTCTATAATTAGGTCACCATTAATCTTGAATTGGAAGCTTTCTCTTACAAGTATCTCTGTGTTTCGTGTTAGTGTAGGTTCTTTGAAAAAATCGAATTGACTTTAAATCAGATCCACATTATCAATTATTTTTCCATCTCGGCTAATAAAAAAGCCTTTGATTTAAAATAGTAAATGAGTTACATAATAATATCCCTTCCCCCCCCAAGAGAAGACAGGTTAAAAATCAAATATTTATTTGCCATTAATAATCGAAGAGGCAATTAATATCAAATTCAATATAAAACAAACATATTCTCTCTCTTTCTCAAAAAACACTATTCAAACCTGCATACGCTCCAACGACAACTTCAATTGCAGCAATCGCTAATGCTTCTTTCATGTTTCCAAAATATCCTATGATTACGAAGTTTATTAGAAGGAAAATGATCCATTTCATCATAGAACTTAGAAATTATTTAATCCTCTTCTGTGATGTTTCCTGCTATGAAGAAAGACTATTATTTGATTTCACTAAGCAAGAGACAATCTTTAATGGTGCATTATACGCAGCCAAGCGAAAAAGAAGTGTAAACAGACCAATAACTCTATTGAAAACAGGAGAGCTAGAATAAACAACACCAGATCCAGAAATGAATGGAACTTAGCTTAAAAACGATGCTATACCAAAGAAGTAATACAAGTAAAAGAGTGGGGAGAGAAGAATCGTCAAACGGAGAAATGTTCGGAGATAGCAAGCAGGAAGATTGTGATCTTCATTGAGTGTCATCCCACAATCCCAACAAAACCTTCGCAGACATTTCTCGCATTGCATTTGCTTGCAGCCTCCATTCCGTATGATAAAACTACCACAACTGCTACATTTCTATGATAAAAATAGCTTATAAATCTCACTGTTGATTTCCCTTAGTAATTCAATGGTACTAGTAGAACTAGACTCTCTTTTCTTTTATCTGATCGCGTGAAAGAATTAACCAAAAGGAGTTCGCTAAGAAGGCATTTTCCATGACATTTCACAAATTTAGCACTGCAGATTATCAGCACATTTAGCAGTTTCATCGTAGAACCCGATGTTTATGCATTTAGAGTTCGGACAGGTTGTAATGCTATTCGTGTGCCTGCAATAGTTGAGAGCAAGCTAATCCAATAATTTGTGCATCTTTTAGAATTATATTCTCTGAAACAATGTGGAAAGATCGTAGAAATGGCGGCAGTCAGTTAATGGGCATCGTAAAAATAACACGTCACATTCATCTTTCGTGGCACTTGGTTTGTTGCGTACTTACTCACTAATCCATCCATCAAAGCATAAATTGCAGACCTTCAAATTGGAGGTACAAGTTTTATGGAATTCACATTCATTTTCTATGTTGGTACCGCATACTTCGCATTCTGGGCAGATAAGCTCATCCACTACTTCAGATTGGTCTTTAAGGCTCATGTTTTTAATCTCTTTTTGCTAAGATTGATTGATCTCCTTGGGTTAAAAATTAATGATTTTTTGCTTAAAGATTGTTCTTACTCCGCAATTTTGTTCAGATAATTTTCTTTTACTTTGTTTGCAGCCACAATTTCACTATCCAAGGAGAAATAATATCAGAAAAAGATAAATAATGCACATTAAACAAAGAAGAAGCTCTTTTTGAAAAATAAAACAAAAGCTAACTCACTAAAAATAGCACTATTTAACGCATAGCTTGGGAAAATCTTCATTGTTTTTGATATATTTTCAAATAAATGAAGTCATACATCCTGAAAAGCAAATCAGGAAACGAAAAAGTTGCTTGATTCATTGACAACAAAAATTCATTTTTTTCTACTTCAAATTTATTTTTGTAAATTGAGTGAAAGGTCTAAGAGACTCATTGCAGATTTTTATTGTGTTTTGATAGAATAAAAAGTTATTGGGGTCTTACAGCGGCAGATTACGAATTGATAATTTAATATAAAGGATTGTAGTCAATTTCTATCTAGATATTGATGGAATAAGATTGGAGCTGAATCTGGTTTTTGAAAACCCCAAGGTCTGATTTGTTAATGATCTCCTCAAAAGGATAATAAATTTGAAGAGTCAGTAGTTGATTAGAAAGCAAACAATTTTTTTAATAAAATTAATAATTTTTTCTATTTTTGTTAACATAAATTTGAGACATTGATTTATTCTTCTAAACAAAGACTCTATTTGAATAAAAACAACTGATCAAATTATAAGAAGTGTCTCACTAAAACAATCTTCATTATCACCCTCATTTATTTAAGAATTTTTATTACAAGAAGACAAGAAGACAATACGAGAAGAGACACTTTATTCGAAGAAAAAAGAAAAAAAACCAAAATTTGAATCAAGAACCTGAACTGTAGCCTACTCAAAAGAAGCGAAAACATTTAAATAGAATTTAAAATCAACACAAAAGAACCCAAAGAAAAAAATCTAAACAACATGAAAAATACCCTTCCTGCTGAAAAGACAACTAGAAGTAATGCTGATTGCTTCTAAGAATCGAAGAGAAAACCCTCAAACGATGAACTCCCTTAAAAAGAAAACCAAAACAAGCACTATCATCACAAGGATAAAAACCATTTCTTTAAAATAAACGAGTAGCATCGCATGGAGAAGCTTCGCGGGACAATTGAAGCTGCTCCAGATGGCAAACCAATTCGATTGTATATTAAGAACATGCCAAGTTTCGCAAATGAGTACGATTTCGAAGATAAATGTGAAGGACTGTTAAATGTCGTCTGGAATCAAACCTATAAAGATTGTTGCAATATTCTAATTGTAGATAAGTATAAAGCTCTTGATGTACTTAATCTAGAGAGCAGTCTACCTAAATACTGTAAAGAAGGTCATATTTTTGTTAATAGAGCAGAGGAAAACTTCATAAAACCAGGAAAAAAAGCAACTCCTTCTAGGTTTGAAAATTACCATGAAATGACGAATAATCGTGGATTCTTCATAGTGGAGAATGATATTATGAAATATTATTGGTATGATTAAGCTGGAGGGTTTTACGATGAGAATGGCGCATATTATAATAGCTCAGGAAAGCCTCAGATACCTTCTTATGTTTTAAGAGCGAAATAGAACAATCATTAAAATAGCAGCAATGAAAACAAAGAAAAACCAAGTAAAATTAGCAATACTAATGAAAATCTAGATTTCAATGAAAACAATAACAAAAAATAAGCAAAAACTGAGAAAAATGGTAATAAAATTGGAAATGATTCTGAAAATAAAGAATAAATTCAAATCAGCGATAATAAGGATTCTTCTTATGAAAATAGTTCTATGGATTCAAACACTAATAATAACACCAAACAACCCAAAAAGAAGCAGCCAAAAGAAAAGAAAAACCTTGATTCTAAGAAATAATTATCTGTGATTGAGAAAGACCGTGAAATAGCTTAGGATCATTCTCCAAGTCCAGTAATTGAATATGTTAACAAAGATAAGGAAACTGATGTCAATAAAAGCAATAATAATGAAAAAAGAAATAAGTAAAAAGCTAGAAAAAATGAAAAACTTAAAGACTCTAGTACAGTTATCAATAATTAGAATGGGAATGATTAAAGTATCACCAATGTAGTAACTGAGGTGAAAGAGATTCCCTTAGCTAAAACTGAAACTGCTTCGAATATCCCAGTTAAATCTGAAAACGATGAAAAAACAAATAAGCAGCAAAAAGAAGGAAGAACTTAAGGGAGTTTGCTTCTAAAGTAGATTGGATTAATAAGACAATAACAAGAGCGTTGTCGCCCTTAAAAGCCACAAGGAAAGGAAAATGACATTCAGGAGAATGCATGAATTATTTTTGGTTCAAGATAATCTAAGTTTTAAAGGATTTTTGACATACTTATTGTATTTTTATTGATATTTTAATACTAAGTGAATAAAAATCATTTTTACAACAACAAGAGTTTAATAACTTCTTTTTAATTATCAAATCCTAGTTGTTAATGTGTAGTTGATTTGTAATTTAATCTCTAATTGCAATGAATTATTATTAAAATAAATCTGTATTCTTTTGATGCTTTCTTTTCAGTGAAATAATTTTGAAGAAAAATCAATTAAACCTACGTACAAATTTCAAATGAACCCTAGTAAATTAAAAAATTCAACTAGACAAAAGGTAGAAAAGTATGAATGGATGCTGAGTGATGAAGATTGATTATTTTTATTTAATAATACTTATCAAGCGATTTCTCTTGCCATTAATAAATATTTTGATGTAAGATAACCAAATATTTGAGAAAGGAATGTCTTGATGAAGAGTTGGGAGAAAGAATATCACTAATTCAGACAAGATAATTAAAGATTTGGGATAGAGAGAGAGAGAGAGATATTAGAAATATCAAATACTTTGGAGGTAGTATTATCTATGAAATCCCACACAACTCCAACCTCTTCTTTCCGTCGTTCTTCTCCCAAGGAAGAATCACTCTCTCCCTTATGCGAAGACCTACCAATACCAGTGTTGCAATCCGCTCTCCATTCTAACTGTAAATTTTGGCATTTTAACAGCTTTTCCCTTGCCGAATTTAACTTATTTCCACTTTTGAATTCTCTAGATAATAGAGACAGCTAAACTAATCGAAGGGTCAGACAAAGGACGCATTACCACAACTCCTTCAACGAGAATGTAATAAAAACGATAACTTCTGGTTTGAAATTGATCTTGAATTGATATTTTATTTGTTCTTAATCAACAAAAAGACCATAAAATACCAGACATTCAGAGTTGTATTTAAGGATGAAAAGTAAGTTAGATATGATGTCGAAGTTGAAAATGACTATGAGTATCCATAGACATACCTTTTTGTGGAGCGAATAGTCAAAACTTTGAATGACAATTTTGGTCTTTCTCTCTCTGGAAACTCTAAAAATTATCAGCTATTCTTTGCTAAGAAAAACGGTTCACGCAATCCTTCCTTCCCATGTACATACACATGCATTTTTAATTTTTAATTCAAAAAAATATCATAACAGCTACAGAATTATTCAAATGCAACCTAGTTATTTGGAAAGTAATAGTATCCAGTGGAGCAATTAAAAGGGGCTTACGTTGATTAAGGGAAGAATAATAAACGAACATACCATATATCTTGGATTACTAAATGATTTTGTTGTCGAGCAGAAATAGATTTATTCAAAACGAACATTTAGACTGCAATGAAGTTTCATGACAAGAACATCTTTAGGTTGAAGCTAATTAAGCCTTCGTCGAGTTAAGATCTTTAACTAACAGAAAATAGCATAGAAAAGAGAGTTGTTGGAGGTGATAATGGCTCAAACAACAGAAGTAGCTCTAAGGATTTGACTCTCTCACAAAACCAACAGGCACTCTAGAAAAATAACATTTGTTTTTCTAACTTCCCTGGCTGCTTCTGTTTGGAGGTTTGCTGATCGTGTTTAGAAACGAGATATGATGAAACTATTGAAGTAGTATCCTTAAGAGATTTACGATACTTTTTATATATATTTACTAAAAATCTACTTCGTTTTGTCTTATCTGTTTTTTAACAACATTCTTGCAATCTAAAAACAAATTGAAATGATTCCAACATTCTATTTCTCTGAAAAAGAAGCTTTACAATATGATAGAAGACTATGAAGAAGCAAAAACGAATGAATCAATACTTAAAAACTCATTCACAAATCACAAAATTGAACACAAAGTATTTGACAAAAACAATAAAATTAATTTAAATAATGATAAAATATTCCCGAATTGAAGAGATTTGTTATTCATGTATATTTTTTTGAAACCACTGTAATGATCTGATACTCCACTTTAATAAATCCACTCAGTCATCTTCACTAATATCGACTCCATAGAGCGCTTTGAAGTGTTCATACACAGGTATATAAAGTACCGAATATGCACAAGATATCATCAATCTCGCTGTCAATCCCTTGAAAAACGCAACATATCCTTCATTCCTAACTAAATCTTTAGCTATTTGTTTCACTGATAAATGCTGCTTTGTCGAATCGATCACTTAATATCTCGTCAATATCAAATCCAAAGGATTGACTAAGAAAGTTGACGTTAGTGAACTTATTAAACTCACTACTAATGATTAAGGGACCGATAACTTGTGTCTAGTTCCATCATGCTTTGTGCTGTCGTGAAGGAGGTAGTATCGCTAGGTTTCATAGCACCAGAAGAATAAACCAGTTTAGATTGTAGTAGTTGCAATATAAATATGGCTAGCTTTATATAATCGGATTAGTCCTTCTTTTTCGACTACTTATCTAAGTCCGTGGAGGACGCTCTTGTACTGAAAGTTTGAGTCATTCACTTAGAGTCTAGCTCTCACAACATCGAACGGCATATATGGAAGAAGACATATGATTTCTGATAAAGAAGAAGTTAAAAATGGCATTGCTAATTTTAAAATGGTCTTCGTGGATTCGCTTTCGATTTCCTTGATCTTCTTCATGCCCCATTTATTCATGTTTTCGTAGGCCATGAAGTATATCAGAGCTGGAATAAAACTGCAAGGGAAAGTTGTGCTGAATCCATTAAATAATGCTCGATTACCACCGCCAGTACGTATAACTAACTTGTAACCCTCTTTAAAACTTAAAAATTCTTTTGTATGAGCTTTGATCTTGGTACTGATTGTGTCCATGGGATACATGATTAGATCAGACGTCCATGCGCCTAGCCCCGAAAATACTGCTACCTTAACTATGCTCAAAAGATGAAAAAGGAACAATAAATAAATATGAAAGTTATAAATTGAAAAGATTAGTGTTCTTTTAGTGATAAGTTATCAATATTACAGGGACTAAATTAGCTTTGTGATTAAGGAAGTGTCGCCTCAGCCATCATGATATATTTTCTTGATTTTCAAAAGTATTTCAAAGTGTTTTTGTATGTATTATCAAAATTTTAATTGATTTTGGGTTATTTTTCTGATAATAATGACCAACTCTTCTCCTTTGTTTGTTTAATTAATTGATTCTGGAATTTTCAGCATATATTATATTGCCTTTCTCAAAAGAAATATAAGAATATTCCCAGAGAATGATAGAGAGTTTATGTAAAAGATATTTAATAGTAAGAAAAGAATGCATTGTGGCTATCTTTAGAAACATAGTTATTCTCAAGATTCCCCCCATTCTAGAACAAATACCTTTGAATAATTACTTATCATTTCTTTCCCAATTCTGAATTGATTTTGAAAAACAATAATCGCTCTATTTATAGTTTATTATTCTTCAAATTAAAGAATGATGTGTTCATATTGAAGAATTGAATCCAAAAAGAGATTGAAATCATGTTTAAAGAGTTACAAAAATAGATTTTTTTTCATTATCAGTAAAACACATAATTTTCTTTCAGAATGCTTTATTCTGCTCGATTGGTCCTGTGATCCAAAACCTCACAACGAATCTCTTTGATTCCGAGTGATTTGGCAGGAATTCATATGGTAAGACTCTACTCTTGAAGATAACTACTGTGTTATTTTATGTCTCGAATTCAATAAACTCATTTGGTTTCGATTTGTCTTCGTAAACCTTTGTGAATATGCGTATTTTTCCTTGATTTCTGCAGTCAATTGAATCATCGAGGTTGCAGAATAGCAAACATGTTAGCTTTCTCCCGTTATCTTAATCTCCATCGAATGCAGAGTCATAATGTGAGGTTTAGAAGCTGCCATTACCTTTGAAGTAGCTGATTTAAAACAACTCGGAGATCTAAACGCAAATTTAGGCTTTATCTGCGAGTTCATAAGGTAAAGAAGACAATTACCAGCAGATTTTCCTTAAATTTGGGAAATCTTTTGTGCTTATTTCACTTAGAGATATCCAAAGGTTCCTGTCAGTTCTGATGGAACTTTCTTAGACGCTCTCATCGAATCTCCCATCCATTTCTAAGAAATTCAGCTCTTTGTAGAGTAATGGCAAGACTTTATCATCGCCAATGTAGTTCTTTATGCTTGTAAACCCTTTTATCATTATTTCGTTAAGTGTTTCCTTGGAGAGAAAATTTAGAGGAGTCTTCGGGTTATTTGTCCTCCATGTTGCGGCGTTTGCAAGCTGAAAATAAGTTGAATTAGCACATAAAAGCACTGCATTATAATACAATCATTTCCTTACAAGTAGAGGCTATTTGCTATCGATACGTTGATCTTTTAGGGAGTATTCCTTGATTTTATTAATGAAGAACTATTAGCATCCTCCTTTGAGACACTCTCCTGCAAGATAGCTCTGAGTCTGTTTGTCCCAAGCCAATCCATCTTTTACACCATCTGGAGAATCAAAAAGGAAATAAATCTCTTTTCACTCTGAAAATAATTTGTTTTCTTTTTTCAGAACTGCCTTGCTATTTTTCTAGTTTACCTTATTTCAATTTGAAGAACTTCTTCCCTATAAAATCAAGCAGTTCAGGGAGAATAAAGGGGAGCTTATGCTTAGCTAATGTTTCTCTTGCGGATCTTTCTAAATGCGATAATTTATCTTCAGGGATATAAATTTTAGCAAAGAAACTTGTGCAGCATTATCCAGAGCTGCTTTTATTTTCAGTGTTAGCTAGTGCAACTGAGTGAGAATGCTTGTGAGAGCATTTCTTATCTTTGTCGTGTTCATGCTTTTTGTTGTAGTAGTAAGTGTTGCGATCTTTGAATTAATCAGCTTCTTTTTGATCCAAAGCATAGATATAGCGATAAATGTTGATGAAATGCTTTCTTAGAACTTTAACGATTAATCGCTAATCTTCTTCAACTAAACTTGGTTTTGCTATGAGATCTTTCCCGCAAGTCAATTTGTGCTTTTTGAGGAAACAAAAATACATTTGTTAGATGCACTCTGAATAATTTTCTTGAAAGTTTGTTTATCTTACTTGCTGCCAATCGGAGACTTAGCATTCGCGTGAACAGTATCCAGTCTGAAAAAGCAAACAATAATATTAGAAGTTCACCCTTTTTTTCATTCAGGAAAGGTAGGATTCATTTTCTTTCAACATTTTCAGAAAAGGAAGATCAATGAAGATTGACTACTTTTTCTATTTTTTTTATAATCTAAATTTCCTTACCTTCATGCATTTTGTGCAGTAATTAACTTCTCCTTCTTTGTTACAGTAATTGCACTTCATCTTTCAATCAATGGAACTTCTCTTGTAGTGTTTCACCTTTATTGTTATTCCCTTAATGGCTAAAAACGATCTCTATTTCAAGTTGAGATTGTCGTTTCAAACCTTCAAACTTTTGCCTATTTTTTGATTGCCAAAAAACAAAATCCTAAAAAATTCAAATGATCTCTCTCTCAAAGGCTAAGAAGCTTCCTGCTCTGCTATTTTCTTCAAACAACCTTTATCCCATTTGAAACTCCAGTTTTGCTCATAATAAATAAGAATAAAAAAACAACTACCTAGACATGCTTAACAGGAATACAATTATTGCTAGTTTCCATTGCAAAACAACTCTTTACAGCGTCACTGATATAAATCTTACGACTATTCTTGGGGGGGAAGTTCGATCTTCGAGAGAATCCCTTTAAATTTACTAGATAGATTTTTTCTCTCTTCATAATCTTGAATATTTTCATAATTTAATTTAGAACCGCAATCCAACAAACTTTACTTGAAAAACTACAACAAATTATAGAAATACACAAAGTAATGTTTCACTCGCTAGGTAAATTTCAAGGCCTCTTTCGCTTTTGTACTGCTTAGGCAGCACAAGCAAGGCCAACTCCAAAGGTTGCAGTGTTTTCTGCTAAAGTCTATGATATTAAGTATTTCAATGAAATCAACTCCAAACTTCCGATCGAAAATAGACTCAAAATTGATTTCTTTGGAGAAGAACTCAATGAGAAAACTGCTATTCTAACCAAAGGATATGATACCATTGTTCCTTTCGTTCACGATAAGCTCACATCATAGACAATCAAAATCCTTGCTGATGTAATTAATGCTTCAAAAATCAATATCTTAACCCCTTTCCCATTTCTTTTTGCCTTATTCATAAGATTCTTCTAGCACTTAAACCTTTCCTTTTTAATTTATTATTCAACAAAATCTTCTTTCCCACTGAATACCTTGAACTTATTCCTCAATTAATATACATACTTAATAAGCTAATTTCTTCTTTTCTCCTCTTTTGATAGAATGGAGTTGATCTGATAGCCTTGCGATGTGCTGGCTTCAACAACACTGATATTCATGCTGCTGCATAAAATAAAATCTAAGTTGTTAGAGTCCCAGCATATTCTCCTCAAGCAGTTGCAGAGCATTCCATGGCATTACTTCTTTGTCTTGTTCGAAAAATCCACAAAGCTCATAATCGTACTAAAGAAGGCAACTTCAATCTCGATGGACTACTAGGATTCAATCTCTTCTAGAAAAAAGTAGGCATCATTGGTGCAGGCAGAATAGGCTAATGCTTCATGAGCATCTGCAAAGGGTTTGGAATGGAAATCTTGTACTACGATAAAATAGTTAACGAAGAACTTACAACTAAATTCGGAGCTAAACACGTGAATCTTTCGACTCTGTTCAAGGAATCAGATGTGATTTCGCTGCATTGTCCGCTAACATTCTCGACTTAGTACATTATCGATAGAAAATCCCTGGATATCATGAAGAAAGGAGCAATTATTATCAATACTGGACGTGGTAAATTAATGAGAACAGATGAAGTGATTGCTTCGCTGAAGAATAGCTAGATTGGAGGAGTTGGACTCGATGTCTATGAGAATGAAGATGAAATCTTCTACAAGGATTCCAGTGATGACATTATCGGAGATGATAATCTTGCGAGGCTGCTTATGTATCCAAATGTGATTGTCACAGGACATCAAGCATTCTTTACCAAAGAAGCTATTACTGCTATCTGTGAGACTACACTAGATAATATCATCAAGATAAAATCTGGATAAGAATGCAAGAACGTTGTGCAGGTTGTTTGAATTGATGCCTTATTCAACAATTGCCTATGAGTTAGGTTTTTATTGTTATTAAATAGCAAAATATATTCTAAAAGATTGTTTTTTTAGTTGTAGAATTGTATTAATCCAGTAATTACTTGAATACAAAGAAACCAAAAACGTAAAGTTGCATTATTTTTTGAATGAGACTCCCAAAGAATGAGAAGCAAATTAACATCTATTGACTTAAAAAGATTAATTTTTACTTTGATTATTGACAACTAGATGCCCCACTGATTAGAAAGACTTTGAAATATTGCAGTGTTATTCTTCTTCTCCTTCTTTTTCTACTTTAATAAAACCCATTTTGTTTTTATCAACTATTTTTCATTGTCTTGTTTAAGCTAAAAGTTAGACTTTCTAGGAAATGAGAATAGAATGATCAATAGCAATAAATATGAAGAAAATTCAAAAACACATGGAATAGTTTTCAACTTGCTTTGAAATAAAACACAAGACAAATATGAAAGAGATTAAAAAATTAATTAAGTAGATGGATTTTTAAACTTTAAGTGGTAACTTTTCACAAATATCGCATCATCCTTCGAATAATACACATTTTGAAGAAATGAATCAATTGAGAGGTGTCATAAGCGCAGAGATTTGAAGAATAGCTGTGCAGTATTGTTTAATATTCTGTTTAATTTTGTGTATCTATTCTTTTGAATTTGATAGAAAATTTAAAGAACTAAACTCTTTGATGATTTCTATGAGCATGACAAACAAAAGAGGGAGAGAGAGAGGGAGAGATTGGGATTCTGGTCACAAATTTGAAGTAAATTGATTGAAACTACCCCCAAAATTTTAATTTCTACTAGATTTTTCAATATAAATGGGGAATATTTGGAGCTAAAAATGTGAAAATTTGTGTATTTAAGCTGGAGCGGGAAAAAGGATAAAAATAATCTTGTTGAGGATGTTAAAAAAATTGAATGAAGGTGATAATACTCCAGGGGTGATTTTTAATAACAATTCATGCAACGGGGGAATTTAAGTCCGCAAATAACATCTAAGGACCCTGCAAATATTATTATTCCAAAAAAAACAAAAAAGCAAAATAAATAATCACAAAGAGCTCCTAATAGTACTTCCTTCTCTCAGTGGAAAAAATGGATAAGAAGAAGAAACTCAGTAAGGCAGAGCAAAAGCGCAAGTAGATTTAAACTATGAACTAGCAAGAAGATGAAGAGTTAGAAAACAGAGCTCCTATGGTCATGGTGAGACACAACAAAGAGCAGCAGAGCAATAGGGTGTACGATTTGATGATCCCAAACATTTCTATTATCTAAGGAGGCTAAGTATTGCTTGATAATGCTGAGTTACAGATGAATCAAGGAAGAAAATATGGTTTAATCGGAAGAAATGGTGTGGGCAAGTCAAGTCTTCTGTACGCTTTAGCTAGAGGTGATTTTGACATCCCTTAACATCTGTAGGTGCTATTAGTAGAGTAGGAGATGATTGGCAATCACAAGACCCCTCTACAGTAGGTTTTAGAAACAGATGTCGAAAGAGAGTAGTTGCTCAAAGAGCACGACGAACTAGTCGAGAAAAAAGACAGCGACGAAGATGATGTAAGAATTGGTGAAATCAATAAACGACTCTAAGAAATCGATGCTCATTTGGCTGAGTCCAAAGCAGCCACAATCCTAGGTGGTTTAGGTTTCAGTCAAGATATGATGAAGAATCCAACTGAGAAACTATCTGGTGGCTGGAGAATGAGAGTGTCTCTAGCTAGAGCCCTTTTCGTTTAGCCTGATATTCTATTACTCGATGAGCCTACCAATCATCTTGATTTGGATGCTGTTATTTGGCTAGAAGAATTCATTTAAGACAGTGAAATGACTATCTTACTGGTGTCTCATTCCAGAGCATTTTTAAACTCCGTCTGCACAGATATCATTCATTTTTTCAATGCTGAATTGACTTACTATACAGGAAACTACGATTAATTTGAAAAAACAAGAGAAGAATTATTAGTCGTCTAAAAAAGAAAATACGAATTCAACTAAGCAGAAAGAAAAGATGCCTAAGATTTCATCAATAAATTCAGAGCAAACGCTAAGCTTGCTTCTCTTGTGCAGTCTCGTATGAAAGCTCTTGACAAAATGGAAAAAGTTGAAGAAGTCAAGGAAGAGAAAAAAACTACTTTTAGATTCCCTGAAACTGAGAAGCTTGTGTCTCCTTTGTTCAGAATTGAGAACGTAAAATTCGGGTACAATCCAGAGAAAATCATATTTAACGATTTGAGTTTCGCTGTCGATTCTGATTCGAAAATTGCCTTGATTGGTGACAACGGCGCTGGCAAATCAACATTCTTGAAATTACTCACTGGAAAGCTAGAACCACTCAAAGGAAGCTAATACAAATCGCCTAAAGTCTTCTACAGCTACTTCACTTAGCATTTCGTTGACTAACTTGATGTGAACCTCTCTGGAGTTGAGATGTTATCGCAAAAGTTCCCAAATGCCAAAACCGAATAGTACAGAGCATTCTTATCAAGATTTGGTATTTCAGGAGAAAAACATCTCACGTAAATTAAGAATCTTTCAGGAGGACAAAAATCAAGAATTGCACTTGCTATTGCCTGCTACACTGAACCTCATCTCTTGATTCTCGATGAGCCTACAAATCATCTTGATCTTGATGCTATTGACGCACTTATTGATGCGCTTAAGGCATACAATGGTGGTTACATAATTGTATCCCACGATGAGCACTTAATAGAATCGATCTGTGAGGAAATCTATTATGTCAAGGAGAAGAACATTGTGAAATTCAATGGAGATTTCAAGTAGTACCGTAAGGCTCTCATCAGCAAGAAGCTTTGAGGATTGTTTGTTGCAGTTTTTTTTGAAAAAAGGAATATTTATTGTAGATTCTTTGTGGTTTATATTTCTCGCATTCCCTGCAAGTCTTATTTCCTATTAAATCTTTTAATTCCGCTTAAGTTTTAAGGTCTCTCTTTGTTTTTTATTTGTCAGGATAATGTATTTTTTAGCTTTTAGTTGAATCTTAAATTAAGCTTAACCTTTTTTTTAAAATGCCTAATTTTTCTATCAATCCAAATAGGACTAAAGGCTTAATTAGCTCATTCAGCCAAAAATTTTTATGTTCTATTTCACAATATTATTTAATGATTAATCCAAAAAGTATTAGAATGTAAATGATTAATTATGAAGCTGAAAAACAATAGTTTTTGTGCTATTTTAAACTATTTCTTAGTATGAAGAGGATAGTTTTGAAGTCATAAAGAAAATATGAAAGTGTCTTCCAAAATAGAAGTTTATCTCTCAAGGAGCTTTGAAATAGCTTTAACCAGAGAGTAAATAGCTTTTTCTACAGAATTTTATTATATTTTTTTGTTAATTTACCCTGTTGGACCTTGAGTTGGTTTAATTAGCCTAAATTTCCCCTGGGCAAGTAGTTAAGTAGAGGTATCCCAAGTACTATTGATCGATTTGTTTCATATCTTTTAAGTGAAATTCACTATCAAAGCAATCAAATATAGCATCTTAATTAAAGCAAATTCGTTGGAAAACTAAAAGAATGCTTTAATCAAAGAATAATCAAAATATAGAACACCCATTAAAACTAATTAATAAAAACACTTGAGACTCTAGAAAATCTAAAGGGAACAACTACTTAGTCTGCCTGATCCTCAAAATAAAGTGAGGGAAAAGTCAGAATAGCATGCTCTCTAGGGCTAGACTGATAGTAATTTGCTTTGTTTTAGTAGCTTTGCAATGTCTCCCTCTGATCGTCATTTCTGAAAACTAGTTATCAGCTCGTATTGTCTTCATCACTTTATCCTTTTCTTTTGCAATTCTACTTCTAATTAGACCACCTAAATCAGCATACATCTCACATACACTGGCGCTTTCAGCAATTTTCTTTAATATAGCTGGGTTTATATGCTTAAGGGCGTATTCCTAATCTAAATATGATTCAGCCGATGATTTTCTAACCCTAAATTAAGCAGAAAGTGACTTGGAATCAAATTTAAAATTCTTCTTTGGTTTTCTCAACGGAATATGTCTCGCTCCTGGGATAACAAAAATGCATTAAGGAGCTTCCTTAGCATTTGGAATTCTCTTATGGTCATTTCAATCAAGAGATGTACTGTCTGTGTTGATTTCCGTGTCATTCATTTTAGAAGCTCTTGTGATTATATATCTAATCCATTCAGAGGAGTTAGTTATTTTAAAACCCCAATAGTAAGAGTGTCTTAAGGCTACTACTACTCCAGCAGATAGCTTACATAAATATTAAGACCCCTCTTTCTTAGAAGAATATGAATGGATGAAATAGTTCATACAAAAAAGTGCACCTCTAAATCTCATAATATTCTCTGATAAACTGCATGTAACATATTCTACTCAACATTTCTACAAAGCAATGGGTGTCGAACATGAAACCGATATATGGAATTTCCTCTAAACAATACGAGTAGAAGCATAAAACCAGAATCTATTCGATATTCTCCATTTAAGGATGGATGCTTGGAGTAAACAAACAAACAAATTTGGAGAGATCAGCGTATTCTAAAATTGTGAGATCGAACTTGAGAAATACTGCCTAATCATTGAAGAATGCACTTTAGATTCACATAAATGTCTAGTCTTGCTAGCTAATTCTGAAAATGACATCTCCACATTCAACTAGTACACTCATAAAATGATCAATGCTATCTCGCATGATCTCAAAACACCTCTCAACGCAATTATCCTTCTTCTTGATATTCTTAAAGATTAAATCAAAAACAGGCAAGCTCACTAAATCTCTCCTTCATGCAGAGTAAATCGCGGCACATCTTCTCCAATTGTCTTGAAGAAATCAGCTTCATCTAGAAGCAATATTAGCTCGCATGCTTTATTACCTAATTATCGAAATTCACTGAAGGACTCCTAATTCATTGATCCTTTCTTTCATTTAGGGTCAAAATCAGTGTCCCTTCGTATTGAATAAGAGGAACTGTCAAGATTAGGTAATAAACAGAATACAATCGAGTTGCATTCCCCATAAAATGAAACAATAAAACAAGATCCTTTTTCTGAAGTCAGTGGAATTCTTATTCCTTTACAAGAAGAAGATGAAGAAGAGGAAGAGTAAGATTAAGAGACTTTTAAGAATCACGCTTCCGAAGAGTGGCTCAAGAAAAGCTAAAAGTAAGCTGCTTCGAGGAATCATTTGTATCATGAGAATACTAATTCGTCAAGTAGTTATGGTATGAAACATACATAATCTTAAACGATGTCTCCTAAGAACACTTCTGGCAACATAAATAAGATTCTGAACAAGCGATTATCGTCTTCAAATTTCAATAAAAAGATTCAACTTTATGTGGATTGCCACAAGCCAAATAATGATCATAATTACTAGAATATTTAAAGCCTAGTTTAGATCAAAGAAGACGAAGAAAGTTCATTACAAACTTAGAATACTTCACTTGCTTTTCCACCATTGATTCTGCATCTCTCCGGTTAAACTTCTTAAAAAACGCATTCTGCTCCTTTCAAGCGTAGTTAAAGGAGTTAAAGGCTACACAAAAGCAGGAGCACACCAGGAAGCACGCATGCTCCAAAATCGTTGCTTGCAAATGACAAAGGTATAATAGTTCCTAGTGGATAGACTTATCAAGACCATCCAAGGGAAGTGGAGTCTTCAGAAAAACAAATGCAAAACACGCCAACGGACAAATAGCTGGAAATGTTAACATTAGATCTTCAGAAGATACCGTCAGTCGGAATTGAACATAAATTGTTTGCTTCGAGCCCACCTAAAAAATCAAGAAGAAGATCTTCTTAGCTAAGTGGTCTACAACATCATTAAGATCAAGCAAGGAACAAATTACGCGAGTAGAATGATATTAAAATATTGTTCAGTTATATCAGCAGCATTGAGAAAAATGGATAGCTACTTGAATCTCGAATCAACGATTTAATCGATTATTCTACATTGCTCAGTAAAAAGGAACTTAGTCTCACTTGCACGTAGTTTGATCTTATGGATGTACTTTTAGAAATGGATGATTTATTTGGTGTGTAAGCTCGTCAAAAGAAGCTACTTTTACTGCTACCATAAATCAACATTAAAATGAAAAATGACAAACCTAGAATCAAATAGGTGCTGATAAATATTATTGGGAATGCTATTAAGTTCACATTTGAAGGATTTGTTAGGATCACAGTTAATACAATCGAAACAGAAAGATAGCTCCTTGAAATCAGTGTGTAAGATACAGGCATTGGGATATCCGATCTCATACTTGGGAATCTATTCTCGTTCACTGATCATCTCAGGCAGGTTAAAGATGATCACAGATAAGGTATAAAAAAGGATTAATTTAGGGATTTAAGCAGAAAAATAAGATCGTTTTAAGAAAAATTAGTAGTTTTTTATGTTAATTTATTATGTTTTTTAACTTGCTTTCTTTCTCATCAGGAGTAGGCATTGGTTTAGAGATATGCTCTCGTCTTTGCTAGATAATTGGACCATCCAATCAACAACTTATTGTCTCATCTCAAATAAATTCAGGCAGTAAATTCAGTTTTAGGGTCTTTATTGACCATCCTTTATACAATGAGGAGCGTGATCTTAGCTCAGCAGTGCCTCATAGAAGGAAGAAAAAAGCATAGAGAGGTAATCTCAACACTCAAAACAGTTTTAGATCGGAGAATGAACACGACGATCAAACAAATCACATAGCCATCCCTTGTTTCAAGACGAACAGATCATTGCTATCCAGAGAAGAAATAGAGGAAAAGTATAGCAATCAAAAGAAACTGTCCGTGAAAGTAATAAATGGTGAAGAAGTTAGTAGAGAAGAAAATGAAGAACAAGACGAATTGGAAGAAGAAACAGTTTTGATCGTCGATGATGTAGCGTTTAACTTAATTGCGTTGAGAAACACCCTAAAGCTCATCTACCCACACTTGAAAGTTATCGAAGCTCTAAATGGAAAATAAGCTGTTGAAAAAGTCAGAGAAAACAATGGACTTCTTGATTTAATTATTATGGACATAAACATGCCAATCATGGATGGATTTCAAGCCATGCAGATTATCAACGACGAAATTAAAGATAAAGCGTTAGAGTATGTACCAATCATTGCGCACACAGCGTTTGACAATAATGACGATAAATAGAAGTGTTTTAGTCTTGGCGCGAAAGGATTTCTTCCTAAACCTGTCAAGAGAATCGAACTGCAAAGAGCTACTTAACCTTATTTATCAGAAATAGCTGCACAATCTCTTTGAAAAGTTAATTATTTTTTTTGAAGTAACGCTTTAATCCAGAATTGACATCTAAAAGTAGGGAGAGTTTATGTTTAAATATTTTCTTATTTGGACTGTTTTTGTGTGATAATTTTGCCTCTCAAAGTATGCTCTTAGCAAAACTATTTTACTGATAAGTCGAATTACCAAGATGAACAGAACGAATCGGTAATCTATATTAAACTTTCATGAAATAGTTGTCTAGCTTTGGTGCTGCATTTTATGGGAAACATTCAAGAGGTCTTTTAGGTAGAAAATTGGTATTTTTCTGATGAGGAGATGATACACCTGGTGTCGATTGTGCACTGCTGAAAATCATCCCTGGTGTAGAAAAGGCGCTATTCCGTTGTTCATATGAACCATTGTGGAATGAAAAATTATTTCCTGAGCCAGATTAAACCCTTGTTTATTACGCAGAGTTGAATAATTACTTCTGAATCAATTATTGAGCTCGTTTCTGTTCACATTCCGTAATGAAATCAAATAGATAAGCTTGCTATTATGGCGGATTCTCTCGTTCGTTTCGCGATCGAATCCGCTTCAAATTAATACTGTTTCGTTTTGGCAGCAATATCGATTTAGTTGACGATTACTAACTTGATAAACTGTTCGTAATCATGTAGTTTTCGTTTTCTTGAGAATTTAAATTATTTTTTGTTCTTTCTTTCTACGAGACACACTTCTTAAGTTGATTCTCAGAGAAGAGTGTTCTTCTCAGCTAGTTTGGTTTTGTTAAGCCAATATTATTTCCATTATTTTCAAGATTTTCCTGTGATTCTGCTTCTCTTAAATGCAAACTACTCGAATTTAGTGATCTAGATTATCCTTGTTTTTTCGAAGGTCCTTAGTGGTGCTGCGAAGAGTGCAAATGCTACAGATGATTCAAATTAGAGTGAGGATGATGATTTCCTGTTTATTTAAGGAGCTACTGTTATTTGCTCTAAAGATTACTCTTTTCTTCACCTTTTAAGGTATTATCGATCTGTAAATATCCAAGTAGTTATTTGTGACGTATTTTTTCATTATTTTCCCTATCTTTCTCTAAAAAAGACGTATCATGCGCTGCAAACAAAGAAAGAGCTCCAAGTACGTTTTTACTTTGAAGCATAGCACTTTGTTTCGTTCGATTTGTATCTTCAAAGGACTGTTTTCTTCTTGAATCATTGATTTCTTCGATTACTTGATCACTCTTTTGTTCGATTCCACTTTAGCGCTGCTATTATTCGGTTATATTTGGAGAACTAACAGAAGGTGAAGATCCAACAGCAGCAGGCTTTAGCGACTAAGTTTATACTTATGCAGGGAGAGAATTCTCTTTGCGTAAACCAGCAGCAGCGGTTGGAGTTGATGAATTCACAAGAATAAATGAGTTTTACTTTGCTTCCACTGTCCTATGAAGGGAATTCAAGAACTTTTGTTTGATCTTTTGAAACAACGCAGCGTGATTGCTTATGACTTACATGTCTTTGGCTTATTCAATCTAACTTCTTCTTTCGAGCATTTTCCCTAAAAGTTCTACTCGATCTTTGACATCTGGTATCATCAGGATAGCATGGTTGATTTAACTCTTGTTTTTCATGTCGCCTATTGAATTGAATGCTCGATTGATAGATTCATAGCTAGATTGCCTTTTTTTCTTCATTAGCTAAGATGAGTAGCAGTCATAATGCATAGGAATAATGTTGTTCTTTTGGGGGTGTTATTTTGTTGGAGATTCAAATTTAGTTAGTTAGGGTTGCTTATTCTGCAATTGGTGTTCTTTGTAGGCATTGGACTATGGTTATTGATAGCATGACTTGTTGAGAGCAGAATATTTTGTCTTTTTGTTTGCGTTTGTAGGTCGTGGAATCATTTTTATGATTAGTTTATTTATGGATTCAAGGAAGTTTTTTATGTGTGTGCGAAAAAGGAAATCAATAAATTATTTGTTTTTGTTACTGCTAACCAATCAAAAACCTTATGTGAATTCTATATAGGTTAACATTAAACAACATTCAGTTGATGTTCTTATCTATTTACCCATTAGGTTTGCTATTAAAACAAAATTATTCCCTTTTTTAGATTATTTTTGGTGATTAAGAAATACACACAAAATTGAATTGAATTATTAGATTAGAAATAAATAAGCAAACTCCTCATTATTCAGATGAACCATTAATTAGCACCTCCGATACTGAGATATCATCAGCAATTGAAGATTAAGATACTTAAGATAGCGGTTTTAATCCTAGGAAAAGTTAGCTGTGAAAATGATCTGATCCAAAGTATAAAGGATTGTGTGCATTCCTGACGAGTATATCCAGGATATTTTAAAAGATTCTTTTCTCTTTCAATTATGTTTAGCTAATCTGCTGTTGTTTAGATATTGCTGAAACAGCCTCTGTTAAATCTGAGTTTGTTAGACTTCTGCTTGTTGATTTCGTTGTGCTGCTGGTCATAGAAATTTATTGTTCTGTTCCATCTGGTGTTGCAACAATCATCATTCCAGGTTAAGTAGTGTACTCTTGGTATTATTTAGATTTAGTCCTCAGCGGTTGTTCTGTGACAGGTGCGACAGTGTCAAAATCTTCTTGTGGTTTTTATGTTCCAAAAAGTGATTTGTATCTCATTTCCATAGTAGTCAATCCACAGCCCACAATTTTTATTTAGTGAGATAGAATAAAGAAGAGTGGAAATGCAGTGATTATGAACTAAAGTAGGAGAACGCATACACATCCAACAGCCACACGATAAACGAAGATTTTTCCATAGTTATTCAGGAGGTAATTTGAGAATGAATCATCAATGTGGTTATCATAAATTTCAAAGAAAAACATAGCACAGATGTTCAAAATGAAGAGCTAAGAGAGGACTTGAGTGATCAGCATCATGAAAAAATATTTGTGATTCCTAAAATGAACCAAAAATAGAATATTAATAGTGAGGAAAGAACGATTTGGATCATTTTTGTATGTACTTTTGTCTTACTTTGATCCGATGCAATTCCCAACAAACGGACAATGATGATCCATTACTGAAACACACTTTCTACAGAAATCGCAATGCTTTGATCTAATAGGCTTGACTATGCAGCACTCCACACAAAGATCGTCGTATTCTTTGTATTTCATGAGCTGACTAAAATTATATAAAAAAATTTCTTTTGGCGATACATCTCTGAAAGAATCTCTAGATCGATAATCTTTCTCGCCAAAGCGCTGGATGAAACCAGGATTGCTTCTAGTCGCCCAGAGAAAACTAAAAGATACTAATTACAAGCACAAGTACATTGGAAATATCACTAGTGATTAATCGGCATCTTAAATCCAAAAAATAAAGTCAAGTTTTGTTGTCAAAAAATTTATTTATGTATTTTCTTATTTTATGTTTTACATGGTATTACAAAGAACGATCCAACCAATCCTAGGATGTTAATGGCAAGAAGGAGTCTAGCATATCGATTCATACGATCTTAAGGCCCTATCCTTGTTTAGAGTTTTAGCCTATTGCTGATGGGAATATTTCCCAAGAGAGAAATGATTCCTTCTGCTTTATTCTTTTCCAATTACCCATTCTCAAGTAGCGCTTTCGCTTTAGCAAGTGGAGTCAGTCCAAGATTGCAAGTTGCATGCTCATTTGCTTTGTTAATTAGTAAGTACTTTACAACTGAGTATTCACCACTGTTAACCGCCATATGTAAAGGTGTTTCTCCAGACATCATATCAGCTTATTAAACTGCTTGTCTAGTGCCACCATCTAAGTCATCTATCTTCAGCAAGTATTTTAAAATATGGAGATTCCCTTCAAAGCATGCAAAGTGAAAGAGTGTTAGATTTCCGTTTTTTCTCTCTTTGAGATCAAGTCCAAGCTGATTTAACTTCATCTAGGAAAAAACAATAATCATTTTCCAAATGTAATCCAATATTATTCTGAAAAAAAGTGCTTACAAGAACCTTAAGAGAACCTCCTTTTGCGGCTAGCATCAAAATAGAGTCACCTGAGAGTAAAATAAATCAATTTTTTACCATAAATTTCCCTTTAAAAAAGCTTTACCATCATTATTTATATGTCTGTAATTAGCTCCTAATTCAATGAGTCTTAAAGCCAAATCCTAATTCATAGTCAAATAGGAAAAAACAATCATACTTAAATCAATATAATGCTGAAAACCTGCAGATATTTGATTCTTCTTTGAATACTATTTTACTTCGAACTCAAAATATGTCGCATATGAGAGCGCTGAGAAACCCAATGAATTTGGTTGATTTATATATTCCCTAAACCCCTCGATGTTCTCAAGACCTTACTCGATAAGCCCATTTTTACCAATAAAATACCTCACAACGTACGAAAATGAAATGGAATCTTGTCTCACCACAGCTAGAATTACTACTTTTTTGTGAAAATGCAAATTTAAAGATTCATTTAAAACTCAGACAAATACTCTTAACAAAACTATCTTAAAAGGATCTTAAATATATTACTTACAATTGACATTCTTGAACTTGGTGATCTTGACTGAACGAAAATTTTAGAGGATATTCATCACCGCTTCAAGATTTACGTCATCTTGCCCTTTCGATATGAGACTTCTCAAAGCCTTTTCTGCTTCTCTTAATGTATGTGGTAGCGCATTGAATTAACTTCTAGGCTGCATGGACACTTCTTCTTGTCCAAGAGATTCTTTTTTTTTTCGCTTTTTATTTTTTAATAATCTTCTTAGAGAAATCCCTCAATGTTTGTCTGGGCAGTAATCAACACCTCCAAAATAATATGCTTGTCAAGGAGTTTTAATTAACTTTGTTGGTTGTTCATTGTGGTTGAGATATTTGATATATTAACTTCAACCAGAAAGGAAGTATGTTTATGGTTTAGGATATTCAGATAAGTTAATTACTAATTTAGGTGCTTTTTATTTCACACTCTCAGCCAGCCAGTTAGGTTAATATATCTTTAAAATCACAGTGAGATCAAATACAATATTAGGAAATATTTTTATTTTATTTGGTGAAATCGTTCCCAGGAAGCTATGAATAATATTTGTAATACTTTTTTCTTTTCAGAGGTCATTCGAAAATTAATTGGGAAACATGTTTTGGATGACTCGAAGACTAAATTCAATTATTGTTTTTATTAATAATCAAATAGAATTCCCTAGTTTGGTTAACTCTCATTTTATTTTCAATAAAAATTGATGATTAGTCAGAATTCTTTGATCAAAATTTAAATAAAAGGTATTAATCGTTATTAATCATTTTGTTGTTGTTATTGCACGATTTAAGATGCAAATCTTCTATTTTTGCTATCAAATGTATCTTGATAGATGTTATTTGAAGCTTTTACAAAAGTTTGACTTGATCGAACTCCTGTTTAAAAATAGCATTGTTCCTTAAAAAGGAATTATCTGGATGAATATCGATGAACTTTTATGAAGATTAGATATTAATTAAGAAGCGAATACTTTTGGGTAAAAAATCACTAGATTTACACAAACTTTCTATTACAGAATTTCTCGGAATGGATTAATCTAATTATTTATTATCAAATAAACTCAAAGAAGCGATTTGATTTTATATTAAATTATTGAGAAACTCCTGAGAAAACATCAAAATAAGATTCCTACCATAACTTAATTCTTCTAAAATGTCCATGAGATAATATTCATCCATTTCCTAACTTCAGCAAATCTTCTTCTTCATAACTCAAACAAGTCTACTCCTCCCTTCTCAAACTTAATAAAAAGGTAATTACATTTGAATTTTCAAATAAGAAAGAGGAGAAAAAGAACATATTTTTGTGATTATCTCCAAAGCAGCTTTCAAGAAAATCCATCATACGATTGACTAC
>Ga0302271_10000876_pt1 | contig 29654 bp, 18 predicted proteins | sample III_Bog_N1_1_FD_198767 | JGI IMG/M metagenome (GOLD analysis project Ga0302271, IMG submission 198767) | Peat permafrost microbial communities from Stordalen Mire near Abisko, Sweden - III_Bog_N1_1 | ecosystem: Environmental > Terrestrial > Soil > Wetlands > Peat | place: Sweden: Abisko... | reverse complement strand
TGACTGGGAGAGAAAATCATATCAGTGTTACCTTATTTTACAAAAAATAATTACCTCTCAATCGGCTATGAGAAAGAGGAAACTATTCAGTTAATCTTTGTTCTGATTAAAATGAGTATTTCGATTTCTGATCAAGACCACCTAGAAAGCATTTGAAGAAGAAAACAAAAATAGTTTTATTTTCCAGATCCTAATATTTCTTGTAATGTCTTGTAAAAATGCTGCATACAACACATAAAAAATACAACATAAATCACATGCAAATACTTATCCATACAACACGCATCAGAGGACAACTTTGGCAACGATTAAGACCAGTGAAATTGCTCTTTTTCATTTGCTGCTGCTAGCATCAAGGTCTGTGAGGTAAAAAATAAAAAATTAATCAAGTACAATGAGAATCTATGCAAATTTCGCTATTACCAGAATTGAGCTTGTTCGATTTGGGAATTTATCTGTGTCCAGTACTTGAAGAGCTCTTATGCCTAGGCAGAGAAAAGGATAATAAGCATGTTGGGAAATCAAGATAGAAACTAGATTGAACAAGAACTCCAAGGAATAATAATTTACCATCACGTATCGCTCCTAAAATCAAAGAAACAAATAAAAGCATGTTGATAAATGAAACCAAATACATAGTTTGTTTAATATTAAGCTTAAAGATATGAATAGTTTATTAAATATCTTTGATTATTTTTTTGAATATTCCTAATTACACTGAACTGTTGAGTTAGAATACAGCATCCATAAACAAGAATGAACAAGATCGTATGAATGTAGCAAAGCATGTTCTGAGAGTTTATTGTGGTTTCTTTTTTTTCTTACGTACTTTACAAAAAAAGTAAGATTATTCATCAAATTTGTACAGAATCGAATCAAGTTATCTTTGAATATTTTTTACTGCCTAAAAGGTGAAGAGGAGTTAATTCTTGTTTGAAGTACGATTGGGGATGCAATGAGATGAAAATCATCAAAATAGTTCTTACAATCTTTTGAGGAAATCAAGAACACAAAGGTGAATTTTAGAAGAAGATTTAATGTAATGGCAAGAATAGATCCTTTTATCTAATCAGATAATAATTCTTTCAATTCTTTTACGTACTGTTTGATTATTTAGAGAAAAACAAAACATCAATAAAATAATTTAAATCAATCGAATAAATATGCCTTACTTCCTAGGTGATTCGATTTGAGTTAATCATCAAAAAATCAGAGAAAAGTCATCAAAGTGAAAGCGAGTTTATTACATCCTATTTTTTATGATAAATATATTAAGGTAAAATATGCATGATGTTTCTAGATAATTGTTAGATTTTTAATTCTAAAAGGTGAATCATAAAATTCTATTACGTCCTGGTAGATTGAGGCAAGGATAAATTTAATCAAGTTAGATTCGTTGAAAATCATCTAATTCGCTTACCACCTTAGCATAATTACCAAATTATAAAGTATTATTTATACAATTCAATTTGGTTTATCTTTGTATTCAGCATATGTTTCCTTCCCAATGAAATATTCTTACGTACTTGATTTTTTCAATTCAAAAAAAAAAAGCAAGGTTAAAAATAATCGCCATTGGGGTTAAAAAATCAAGCTTCGCTCTTACGTACTACAAAAAGATCGGGCTATTAAGACAGTTTCCAAGAGATTAAAATGGTCTTACTCCCTTTGAAAGCACAAGATAATCATATTCTTAATATCTCTTTTCCTTCAATATTGCTAACTTACTCTCTAAAACAACGATAAAAAGGATTGTCAAAATGAAATAAAAAAGTAGATCATAATGCTAGCAGCTGTTATTAGAATTCTATTTACTTGCTGTTTCAGATGAAAGAAAGTGATAGAAAAATCGTTTTTAGATGTGTTTTCTCTTCATTTTTGTCATGAAAAACTCTTCAAAATCATCATTTTTATCTTACGTACTGAGGAAAAATAAAACATTTTAGGACAAAAACTTTGAAGTTAAAACAAATAATTCCTATTTATCATCCAGCAAAATATTCATGCAGCATAAACAATCTTTACTTAGATTCTTAATAAAAAAAATAACTGCTTTTTGAAAGGTTAAACTCTTACGTACTATCCGAAGAATGTCAGATTAATTAGAGATGCAAACTTTATTAAAAGGTTCTTACGTCCTAATAAGAAATATCATTTTTGTTATTAGGTTATTCTATATATCGATTGGTCTCTATTTTGGCTTACGTACTAGTTAAGTGAACAAATAAAAAGGCATTTTACGTATTTTTTAATATGAGATTAGTTTTCCTTTTTAGAATGAAATAAGAACTTACTTGCTGATGCAGTGAAAAAAAGGTAGAACAATCAATTCAAAAGGGTTAGTCATTTCACACGCACTAATCGCTTACAATCTGTCAAACAAATTAGTATTATTGCTGATATCTATGATTTTCAATGGTGATTGGAAACCTCAAAAGTATTGGTTTCTTTCTCTCAAATATCAACCGATTTTACCTTCTAAGAAATTATTTGTCAAAAAATAAATTTTCTTTTAGAAATCAAATTCAAGAAATTTTAGATAAGATCAAAGAGTATTTCTGATTATCTTGTGTGTGTGTGTGTTGGAGCTTACGATCTTGTCCTGGTTTGGTTTAATGGATGCAAAATATGTGAGGAAGTCAGCGAATCAAATCAATAATGTTGTCATCAAGTTGTTAAAAAAGCAGTTTCATTTTATGTATTATTTAAGAAATGGATATTGTCTTATGTGCGATGTTATCCTTACAAATCCACCGAACTATTGTTTTCAAGCAAAAATAAGAATTAATAAGTCAATTCTAATGAGTTATCTGCTTGGTTAATATATTTTATTTTGAAAAAAACTACCGTCATGGAGATGTTGAGCTGCTTAAGGAACTGATTGACCTTTTCCAATGCTTGCTATCTAAGCGCGTCTTTGGTAAGCTGTTGCTGTTGTTAAGACTGTTATGAAGAAGCAAGTAAAATTTATTGAATGTTGTTAATCCTTGTTGTTGTCTGGTCGACTTCACTCAGCAAATTCGTCGATTTCAAATCCTTCAACACGAGCTCCTCATTTTCAATCTATGAGAACGTCTTCAGTTGCTGGAGACTCTAGGTGACTTGCTGGTAGTTACTTGTGGTGTCTAGTGTCTCATATATCGATCTGGCTTGAGCAGAAGGATTGGTGACTTGTTCCTTGATGGTGAGTAAGTTTGCTCTGACAACTTGAAGTTTCGCTATGATGTCGTCGATGTTTGTCACGGAGGAGTTGATTTAGTTGACTATCAACTCATGATCTTCACTCTTTTTGGCATGATCTACCTCGCTCTCTCGGTTCACTAATCCTTCGATCTGTTTCAAAAAAACAGACAGACTCACCTGTTTCACATTTGTTGTCTTCTGGTGCTCATGGACATCTTTATGGCACATCTCGCAGATGAGCGTCATGTATTTGTCTTCGCATTTTTCACTGATGCACACAAACTATTATGGGATCAATCTCTTGCACTAGAGACATTGCTTTGTGAAATCTTTCTCTGCCATTTCTTACTACTTCTGTTATATGTGTTATATTAGCTACTTTTCAATTAATTTTTGAAACTTTTTCTCTTGATTTTTTTATTAATTAACCCCCCATCAGTGGCAGTGTCAAGAAGAATGAAAATAAAATATATTTTCCTAAAGAAAAATCATAAATAGAAATGAAATCAATGTGATCTGTTGTAAAATTAGTTAAATATTGACTTTAAATTTTTGTTCATTTTCACCAAACAAAAATATTGAATAATAATACAATTTTAAATTTCATTCTTTTGAAAGATTCGGCTTAGGGGAAATAATACTCGGTAGACTCCGTCTATCTTGCACAAAATACGCAGAACTCGAAAAACTAGACCTATGAGCATCTTCTTATTTACTGAATCCAGCATTTTAAGCCTAACTGAGTTTGTTATTAATATTCTCAGAAATACGAGGGGAAGGGAAAAATGATGCTGCTTGAGTAGAAGAAGCAATAGTTTAGTTTCTCGATGATAATTTTTATGGAAAAAATAATTATTAACTAGTTGTTCTGGGGGAACTTAACTGAGAGAATGTGGGAGGTGCAAGTTGATTGTTTTATGATAACTGATTAGGTAATTATGTCTAGGTGAGTTTCTTAGTGTTTTTTGTAAGATTGGAATGACTTTTCTTAGGAGTGAAGGCGATTATCTAGTCACTATCGTTAATGAAGTCCTGCGTGTATAGATTTGTTTCGAAAGTCTTTTTGGAGAGATCAAGAGGAAAAGGAGATGAAGATAACGAAGAATCTTAGTGATTATTTAATTGCAACGACGTAAATTGTGCTCGTTTAGATCTTTTTAGTTTTTAGTTTAATCCACTGAGAACTTCATGCAGTTTACTGGATGAAGCTTATGCAATCTGTGAGGCTGTTTTGGCTTTCTGCAGAAGAACATTAGGAGTTTGATCTTACTGCTACTGCTGATGAGATGATGTTATTGTCGTCGATGGTTGAGAATCCATCCTGCTGACAAGAGTATTCTTATTGAGAGGGCTATTGCTGATAATTTCGCGCTCTCTAGCATATGAATAGACATCTCTAGATCGATGAGTGCTACGCTGATCGAAGTATAGATCATATGTATTTTGGCTCTCACTTTTGGTGTTTCTTGCACTGGATTTAAGTTGGTTTAGTTTCGAATTTTCATGAGGATTGCTTCGAGTGATGCTAAATCCATTACTTTTGCTAGGTTTATGATGCGTTTAACTATTGTTTCTATTATTAAAACTACCTCCTCCTCCTCCAGAATAAAGCTATTTGCCACCCATAGATAGCATCATGGCAGTTGTTTAAGGAAATGCATCTACTCTGATCTTTGTCTCCTCAAAATCCTGATTAAAAAAATAACAAAATATGCTCCTCTATTATTATTTTCTTTTTAAAATCTAAATCCTACTGGTAGGGTAACAAACTATTGGACTTATGGAGAAACTGTGTGATCAAGTATCTTCTCAAAGTTCTTGGGTTCTTTCACATGTTACTGCTGGTTATTTCCAGAAGGCATTTTCTCGTACGGCAGTGTAAAAAATCCTTGTGGTTGAGCTTGCTTGAGGGGACTTTAGGGTGTTTTATTTGGTTCTTTTTTTGGTTTGTGAATACCAAGCTACAAATAAGTGGAATGAGTGTTATTTTAAATGAATTCTGAAAGACTTGAGCGATGTTTGGTTGCCTAATTTGTTGTGTTTTATTGCTACGTATGAGAGAGTTTGTTATTTGTATGATGTGTGTCCTTGTAGTTGTTGTTATAACTCGTTGTATAGAGGTTACTTAAGCTATTTTTAGAATTTGAATATTTGACTTCATCTTGGATTGTGGAGAGCATAGAATGGACATCAACTTAGGAGACATCGCTTTTGATGGAAGTCCTAGATCTGACATTGTTTGCATTTGAGTTCTATTTCTTGATTCCTTTTGAATTCCCTTGCAGTTTAGTTTATTAGTTCTTCGCTTACATGAGACTCAACTCATCAGCGGTATTTCGCTGAGCATCTAGTTTTTACAAAAGTAATTGTGTCTACGCAGTGTACTCATCGTCTTGATGTGTGTTAAGGATAGTTAATCGATAATTAGGATCAAGGAAATTGAGGATAGTTTCTCGGTCATCTCCTTTTCCATACATATCGATGATTTTTCGAGCGTTTTCACGCTATTGCTCTTCTTCTTTCTAGGATAAAGTATTTTTCCATGTTTTTTAGACCATAGCAACTCTCTTATTTACTTCCATTCTCTTCAGTGAGATTCCTTAGGAATCAAGGTTTTCGGTTACTCCAGGTTTTTTAATGGATAAATCTCCAACACTGTAACAATCTTTCATCATCAATAAAGGCTTTGGTTATTCTATTTAGACCTGCTCAGAACCTAAACAAGAATGATCCTCTCCTGTAAAAAACATAGCAAAGTAAATATTTTATTAAAAAAATACACCAATTTTATTTCTTTTATTTTGTAAAATACCTTGCTGTCGCTAATGGCTTTATTATGGCGGTTATGAAGCAATGGCTAAGTTGGTATTTTTGGGTGTGACTCCCATGAGTTTTTTCATAAAATTCATGATTCTTGTGGAACTGTCAAATTTTCTGCTCATTTCTTTTGAATACTTTCTGTTGAAAATTCAAAAATGATTTTTGAGTTCGTTTAGTAAAAATACTGCAAAAATTGAAAAAAAAGGAAGAGGAAAAAGAAAAGTAAGATATTCCCTAAGCAACTCATTTTTACTTATTGATGATGTCTAGAATTCTTACTGCAAAAATGACTTTTTTCTTTGATTTTTCGAGTTCATTAACTTTATAATGCCATGAAATAGGAAGTGGATGATTAACATTGAACGATGCAATTTATTCTAATTTATCTGCTGTCCAAATCCTAACATAACTGTCTAGACTACTAGTGACTAAATGCTTGAGATCACCAGCCATAAATTATATCGAAGTTATGGAATCTTTATGAGCTTGGACATGTAGAACTACTAAAGAGCTTGTAAATTTATTGAAAAGTGAGACTTAGCGAGGTTACTACTGCTGCTGCTGCTGTTACTGTGATTACTGCTATTTGTCTTCTTCTTTTTCCTCTTTTTGTGTAGTTTTAGATTGTGTAAAGAGAGTAGAAATAGTGGATTATTCGGAATATTTCCCTGGAATACCACTGAATTTAGAGATTGCAAGTCTGAAATCTTCACTACATTTTCTCAGTGGATTGTAATTCAACCATGTATTGGCGTGAGGCACATAAGGCATCTTACAGTGATATGCGAAAACCTCTATTTCATTTAAAAACAATAATATTTTCAATTCAGTTTGACTTTCTTGTTTTGTTACTTGCTAAATCAATTTGAGTTATAAATCCACTGGCGTCGATGACGAAGAGAATAGCCTTTGAAATAGAATTATCCCTTTCAAATTAAAACTCTGGTAACAATTTAGTTATTGTAGGCGCTTTCTCTCTGTTGATCTAATTGGCAGGTTAAATTGGCTTTTATTTGCTCAAGGAATTTCTATTTGAGGATTATTTGCTGGAAGGGAAATTCAATTTGGATAGTTTATTTTGATATTTACTGTTGTTGTAGCTTGCATTTTAGGTAATTAACTCATCATAATACTGAGCATCGAAGTTCGAGATTAAAAGATCTTCTGATTATTTCGTGATAAAAGTCTGATCAGGTTCTTAAGTTTTAGTAGATTCTGGTACCAGTGTATTGTAAAGATCAATTACAGCCAGCAATTCAAAAGTTACAATAGCTTCTTTCTTTAGGAAATGAACGCAATACAGCATGGAGTCACTTGTTGCTACAAACAAAACGGGGTAACATTGTAGAACGCACAAAGCTGTTGGTTCCACTTTAGCTGGGAATTCAATGTAATTCAAGAGTCTATTATACTCATAATCGAACACAAAAACCTTCTCAACATTTGCGGTTGATGTGAATATGACATTATGGTACACAGATACCTCAAGAAGGTTGACTCCCTTTAAAAATAATCAAAATTAAGAAGTTATTAAAGTTATTTTTTTTTTTTTAGTATTTAATTTGAAATAATTAGTCAGAGTTAGTTGTGTTGTACCTTTTAGTAGTTCACAGCTTGGATAGTTCTTTTAATCTCCGCTTGAGCGTGATTATCTGGAAGTGTCTGGACGATAATATTGGAATCCCATCCAGCTGAAATGAGAAGTTTGTTTACGTAGTCAATTTGTATGTGTGTTATTTCATTGTTATGTGATGCTAATGATGCTATCTTCTACCCGTTTTGCGCTCTGTTATGTAGGGATATTTACCCCTTGGAGTTGGCAATAATGAAGAGGGAAGATTGTTAGAGTGGTTTGAACGCAGCGATATCATCGGATACTTCATTTTCAAGTAGCCCTTGGATTATTGATTTGCATCTGCCAGTCAGCAAATCGTAGATTTTTAGATTTTTAGTTGTACACACAAGAAGCTCATTTGTCTCCGAGCTGCTCTCAACCCTGAGTGCGTACTCAGCAGGAAGAAAAGAGATCGAAGTTGAGTCTATTCCGCAGGTTAATTCATCCTTGTCTTCGAAATTTAATAAACTTAATCTGCTCCCAATAAGAGCTAGCTGTCCTTGTCCTACAATATCGATAATGCATGATATTTGAGTTCTTTTTTATCCACTGCCTGAGAGCTAAGTAGATCCAGTAATTCCTCCACTGCCGTATTCGTAGGTTTATAAACAAGTTTGATGTCTAATATCCCATAATCTCACAATACCTTAGTCATCTGCTGATATGACCATAGGCGTTCCTTCTATCACCTCTAAGCAGCTTATCATTGATGTATGACCCTTCAATTTACCTAAAGTTTGGGAAATATCAGAGATTGACAAATTATAAAATGACTTTTAAAGTAAGAATGCAATTTTTTGACATTAAAATAGAAAAATAAGTTATTAAAAAACAAACAGATTATTTGTACCGATTAGTGTGGAATCCATGTACTAAGCATCGATGGAGAATAGAGATATGTTATTCTCATAGCCTGCTGTTACCATTAATTAAAAGGAGTTCAAATAAGCCAGGGAATGAATACCAATCTTAGAAAATAACAAAATAAAACATTTTCGAGCTCAAAAAGATTACAAAAACTTAGTTAATGTGTTACTTCTGAAACCTAGACAAAGAAAAGAAGAGTCTATGTATTGATGTTCCAAATTGATATTTACTTATCAAGAGAGCCAATTGCAATAAGATCTTAATGAGAAAGCTCCAAAATATTAAAAATAGGCTGCGTTATTTGTGCTGAATGCAAGCTAAAAAGTGTTTTCTCATTTTAGATATCCCAAGAATACACATATTACTAATCATCACAAGTCAGCCACATTTCATGTTTAGGAAGCCACCAGATGCTATTTTAGTAGGCTCCAACTTAGCCATGAATGTAAAAGTTTTTCTCAAACGTAAAGTCACTGGAAGCATCCCAGAAACTCAACGAAAAATTCTTCAAACAGGCGCCTAACTTTGAAAATAAAAATTAGGAATTAGTTTATCACAATGAAAACGATGGGAATTATCTGTTGGATTCTTGGCTATAATCATATTTTTTTAATTTTTTCACTTCTTTCATGTTACCCTCTGCTATTTTGGTGACCAGGCTATTCCAAAGATAATTATCCCACTGATTTTCGCTTCATCATCATTGTTCTTGACACTGACTGTAGCTGTCTTATTGCAGTCAAGGTCATAAAAGGACACTTTATCATCAAGCGAATCTAGAACAATGATTTTCTTGATCTCTTTAGCGTAAACAGCTTGTTTAATTGCACTGTTGATATGCGAACTAGAATCCGTTTTGATTTTCCCTTTTTATAGCCTGAGAGTTTGTTTGTGTATATTATTCTCAAATATCACTGGAGGTTTGAAATCCAAGGGCTGCTTTTCATTCTCTTTGAATCTCCTTGGCGGAGGGAATTGCAGAGTCTAAACTTCAAAATCATTCACCATTAGACTGCCTACTTTCTTTGGAACAAAAAATAGAAAAATTTGGCAAGAAATAAAAAAGAAAGTAGAATTGTTTTTTAATTTCTCAAAACCATCCTCCAAAATCTCGAAAATGTTGTTTAATCTCCAATAATATCTCAAATTTAAGGTGTTTTTCCTAACATTTATGTCCGTTCTTTTCCCTCCTTTCACTGATGGAAATATTCTTTTTTGTTACATCGCAAACAGCTGTTGTGATATCCGGAAATACAATAGTTGTAGCCATGTGAATCGATTAACTGATTGTTCTAAAGAAATCAACTAACCCAATGGTCAAGAAGAGTGTTTCTTCTTCATTATGCTCTATTGTACTGAGAAACACTCTCACAAAATCTATGATCCCAATTCGAGAGATGTTATTGTCCTTGAATCGTTATTCCAATTATGTAAGATTCTCAGAACTGAGTAGACTAGCAATGTAGGAAGAATTCATTGATTCGAACAATCTAACTTATCCTTTGTAACGATATTCCACGACCTTTGAGACAAAATAACCGAGATTGAATTCCTTGCCTGATATCATCAAGATCTGTTGTGACTCACCTAGATCCAAGGAAGTGTAACTCATTCTCCTTTCTGATTGACAGAGTAAGTGCTTTAAATCCTTTTTCATTGAATAATTTCACTCTTTTTGTGTTTAAACAGAGTCACTTCAATAATCTTCTAATTACTCAATTATTCTCGTTAGGGTCTCAACTAATTAATTATTTTTCTCTCACTTTTTTATTATGAATCAATCAATGCATATAATCATTACTCCCACTAGGAAATAATTATTTGTTTTTCAGCAAAAAATTAAACGATTTTCTGCCCCAAAAAAGCAACGCTCCTTCAATATACCCTGGCCTTATTCTCACCCTGCAATTACTATGATAAATAAAAACTACTTGAATTTTTAGGGATCAATAATTTCAACTTTTTCCAGACAATTTCATTTATTTTTTGAAGTAAATTATTGCCCAAAAATTGCTTAATTTTTCTTTAATTTTGCTGAATTCAAAAGTTGTTTGTGCATAAAATTATGTTTATTAATTATTATCCACAAAGAAAGGGTTTTTCTTTATTTTTAAGAACATACAATTAAAAATATTTTAAACAATCTAAAATTCAATCAAAGAAAAATACTTGATGAAATTCTAATAATCACAAAGCAACATTAACAGTAATACTAAGGCATGAAAAAACACTTGTACAGCTTATTTCCTTTTAAAAACTAGGAAAAACATTCTAAAACGAGAATCATTTTTTAGTTGATCAAATTGAGAAAGATTCTAAAAATTGAAGAAGTATTTTTGAGGGAAAAATAAAAGCCATCTATCTTGCATTCTAGTTTTGGAAAGAAAAAGTTCGTTTGTTCGATCTAAGAATCAAGGTGGAGGTAGATTTGATGAGTTTTTGCTAGACATTGGATATTATTATTTTATTTTCTAATTAATATCTGCTCGCTTTATTTATCTCTGTTTGTCTCGTAGATCGTCTAATTAGCTCATGTTCACTTTGTAGGCTTTTTAAATCTCACGCATCTTCTAACTTTCTTTATTTTCAACTCCTGAATGAGGAGATTATATACTTGGAAGCATCCCTACTATTTTAGGTAGTTTAGATGCACCAATCAAAGGGAGTCGTGATGGATCCTCTCCAGTATTTCTTATTCTAATGAAATAGGGATTAAAAGAAGAAAAAATGTGTTTTTATTATTTATTAACATAAATAATTCCTCAAGTTATTTTTAATAAAATGTGCTGCTTGCTGTTGTCTTATGAATTGCTGAATTACGCTTAAGGAGAATCATCATTTTTGCCTGGCGAATGATGTGAAGGATTCTTAAGCTTCTTTTTGAGAAGAGGTTTAGATTCTCCTTCAATATCGAGTAAATCGTAATTATCTTAAGCTTTTTTCTAAGAAATAGATAATAACAATTAGATAATTACAGTTAAGGATTAATAAAACTTCTGTGATTAACAATTTTGTAGTTTCTTTTTTCTTTTGTAATTATTTTTTATTGGGCTTACTTAGCTGTGCATGATTTACTGTGATCCAATATGAGCAGAGTTCTTGGATCCTAATTTCAGATTATTGTTGTTTCCAAGTATCATTTCATAGTTTTACTTTGGTCTTTGAGCATCTTCTAGTTTCTATTTAATTTAAAAGAGGTAACTATTAATTGTAATAATAAGATTTTTTCATATTTCACTGTAAATCAATCTTAAAATGTGATTCAAAATTTCAATATCTTACTTTCTCTAAAAGAAGTTCAAGAACTTTTTTTCTTTATTCTGGATTCTTATTTTACTGCATCACTCCTATGTTAGGCTATGCGCTTGCTGATTAAACACTATTAGCATTGCTACTGATAACGGATAGATTACTATCAAAATCTGGTCTTTTCTTCTTCTTTTTTATGACACTTTGATCGAGAAGTGATAGATTATTATTAGATTCTACAATATTCTCTTTGTTTTGAGCAGATGCATTCCGATTGGGATTCAGAATAATACTGTTATTATGAGGATTTGTGTCGAGAATTTGAGGTAATTTGGAAGATTATTTAGAGGAGATTTTAGGTAAATGCAATTATGATTAAGAATGCACTGAATCAGATTGTTGCTACTAGGATGATGACTGCTAATCCTCATCTTATTGCATAGCGCTTCCACCTCTTTCTCCTTTGTACCCTTCAAGTGTCTGCAAGAATCGATACTTGTCTACTTTCCGAATCTTCAAAGGAGCATAATTTGCTTTGGGTAATTTATCAGTCAGATAATGTAGATTTTTAGGAACTCGAATAGTTGTTAGCAGAGCTGGGATTTCTTCATCAGCTTCTACTAAATGCTAGTCATTTACTCTCTTCATAATCGCAGGTAACTGCAAGATCTTATCTTTTTGGTTTCAAACAAAAAATTATTATCACTTCAAAACTTTCTATCTTTTTTTTCTTCAAAATTATCTCAAACCTGCTGACGGTCTCAGATGTGGAGCAACTTGCAACAACGCTCGAATCACGTTGGCTAGATCAGAAGAAAAATGTGGAGGTATCCTTGGGTAGTAACCTCTGATAACTTTTTTATAAAGTCCTTCCATATCTTCAGCTCGGAAAGGAGGTTTCAATGTTGTCATCTCGTAAAGAACACATCCGAGTGACCATATATCCGATTTCGCATCGTATGGCTAATCTTTCCAGACTTCCGGACTTCAAAGAATATAGTAATGAGGTTAGGATAATTATACTTTACATTTAATATTATCAGAATACCTTGCGTAATATGGAGTTCCAGTTTGTGTGTAAAGTAATCCTTTCTTGGCTACTTTGGAGACATTCATATCTCCTAATTTAGCTGTACCATCCTTGTTCAAGAAGATATTTGCACTCTAATTCAATGAGAAATAGAAAAGATACATAAGAAGATCAAGAAGAGTATTTATCTATTGAATAACAATAAATTTAAAAGTATTCCTCAACTTACCTTCAAATCACGATGGAATATTTTCAAATCATGCAGCGATTTTATGCCTCTCACCATCTTTATTTTGTAATAATAACAAATAATTCCATTAAAAAGCTATTAAACTTTCTTGAAGTCTATCCTGTTTCCTCATTCACCTTCCCCTGTATGTTCCCTTACCTGAATGAAAATATTCCAGATTTCTTGTTCAGGGAAGAGTTATCCTTTTTTCTAATGTTCCACGATTTTCTAAAAGAGATCGCCGTGATTTGCATATTCCATGATTATGCACAGAGAGTTCGATTATTCATCAAGAAATGCTTCCTTGTACCCGGCGATATTGTTGGAGCGGATTGATGCGAGAATGCGAACTTCATTTAGAGCGTTTTGTTTTTCTTTCTCTGAGAGATTCATTAGTTTAACTTTTTTCAAAGCATACTCTTAGCCATCGCTGTGTCTCTTCACCTTGAATACACTACTGTAAGCACCTTCACCTGTTTCAAAAATTGTTTCGATTAGAAATAAATAAAGAGTTCTTCTAAAGTGTATTAGATTTGAACGATGATGAATATGAATTGTTTGTCGTTTGTATTTAAAGTTTAGAATTATTATTTCAGATTATGTCGATAAATTTATTAAAAGATGATCAGTTTCTGCGCTAGCTGCTATGGATAAAGAGTAAGTTTAATGATATTTTGAGGAAAATAACGTAGCAACTGGTTTGAGACGAAAGAGTCAACGTTTTGCAGGATTAGATGCTAAAGTAATATGTTTTACCTAGTTTTTGGATGACTTGAAACTCTTTCAGGGACATATTTAGTTACCTATCTTCTTTGCCGTTTTTCTTCCGATTGCTTATAGAAATCTCTTAAATCCAGCAATCAATTATAATCAGCTGGAAGAGAAGTTGTTCTTTCTTGTTCGAATTTGTTATTTATTACCTTCCCCTCTGTCTTTTTATTAATTCACATCATCTAGTTGAATGAAGTATAAGTAATCCAACTAATTTCATAATTTCAATCGATTCAAAGGGTTATCTGTTTAACTAAAAATAATAAAACAATAATATAGACTATTATGTTTTCTATTGAGTTTTTGCTTTGTATTTTTATGGAGATAAATTCTGGAGATTTTACAAGTATTGTTCTTTTACATAAATGTAATGAAATCTCCTCTACAAAAACCAATTTAAATAAAAATATTATTTAGACATACCTGCTTTCAATAAATCAGGAGTGTTGTCAATATCATTTAACTCTTTGAAATTTGGGGGGGGGGGAGGGGGAATATTTAAACAAAAATAGTTCCAGCAGAAATTATGCCTTTTCAATAAGAATTGTGTCTAAAACATTTTATTGACCATTTTTCCTTTGAGTTTTTGTTAAAGATGAAATATTTCAGTGAGCTTTAAATATCTCAGCAGAAGCTTCTCTCTTTCTTTCTCTTTGAATAATATTTTAATTAATGTATCTACTTGCTGTGTTTTGCTTTTCTAGAACCCTCCCCTTCAAGAATCATATCAAAAAAAGAAAATATATATTTAAAGCAAAAAAAAAAGCGAAATTAATCGCAGCTAATTATCTTCACCTGTACAGATGCTCTAAGATGATACATTTCTGAGCGCCTTGCAGAAACTATGCCCTCATGAGAAGCGGTTATCTTAAGTGATAAATTTAGATGCCTGCACTTTGAAATTGACTCCATTTGACAGCTCAATACCAAGTACTTTCCTTGTGAAACTTGAAGATGAAAAACAAGATAACAGCTGCAAATCATTCATTAATCATTAAATGACTGATTTACATGTGGATTTCTTTAATGAGTTATCAGAGAGTCAATTCAATAAGAGCACTCTCTAGAATACAATCTGGCAAGAAGCGTGTGCTATGGATATTTCATATGTGCAGATGAATCTCGCAGACAGTGAGAATGAAAAGCTTATGGTAAAAGTTGCCAAGAACAGAATTGCTGAAGGTGATCTTGACATAATGAATCCATTTACAAGTTGCTTCAAATATGATGTGCTTACAAATGAATATCTTCAAACTGAAGCGACTATGGTTGAGGATATGTCGTATAAGAATTTCAATGAAGAATCGAATAATATGATAGCATATCATCAAACAGCATAAGAAAGCCAATCAGCAGTAGATAAATAATCCATTAATGATATTTAGCAGAATCCTAATTAAAATAGTACCTCGATTAGAATAACTCAATAGAACATTGATTTAGAGAAAGAATTCTTGGAAATTGGTTAAGAAGTCGAATAGTATTTCACAGATGTCAAACGTACCAAAATAAAAAGCAACAGGGATCTTACTAGCATTTCCGATGAGTAATATGATGAAAAATAACTCCAGTAGCTCATGCGAGTTGTTGATGTCTTCGATCGAGAAAGTCATCGAAATGGATAGACTAGGAAATCTGAATAAATCAATAAACTATCGATTCTAAATGACAGTGAATCCATCTTCAAAAGCATCAAAGAAGAATGGGAAAGAGAGAAAATGCTAGAAGAACAGAAGGAAGTCGATTAAAACTCCCTGATGGATTTTGATTCCATGCTTCTGAAAGTTGAATAGCGAATTCAGTTTAAGGAATAATTAGAAGTGTTCTAAGAGCAAGAGCTTGTGAAACAATAATCTCAAGGGAGAGTGAATTTGGATGACTTAGAAGAGTTAGATTCATCATAAATTGAATAAAAATAGAGCCTCTTCTCGAACATCAAGTATTTTTTTGATTTTTATAAATTTTTGGTTTTGCATCTTTTTCCTAATATTTTACGATTAGATTGCAAGACAATAATGAGTTGGTGGAGAAGAAACTGCAGCTGAGTACAAGCTACGAATGGGCTGTGGAGGATAAATTTGATTTAAATCTCATTGACTAGATTATTCCAAAAGAAAAAATGGCTATGAAATATCCCTTTAACCTAGATGGTTTCTAGAAGCGATCAGTTTATCGAATGGAGAATAAAGAAAGTGTCTTTGTGTGTGCACATACTTCAGCTGGTAAAACGGTTGTTGCAGAGTATGCTATTGCACTCGGGAAAAAAATGAGAAGAAAAGTTATCTACACTTCACCAATCAAAGCACTCTCAAATTAAAAATACAGAGATTTTAAGGAAAAATTTGGAGACGATGTAGGTATCCTCACAGGAGATGTCACCCTTAACCCTACAGCGAGCTGCTTGATTGTTACAACGGAAATTCTAAGGATTATGCTCTATAAAGGACATAACATCATCAGAGATATAGACTGGTATCATTTTTTAAATCCTATCAACATATCCTTTTACAAGAGCAAATCTACTTTTATCTCAATAACTAATGATTTTTTACTTATTTTGATGATTTTAGGGTAATATTCGATGAAGTTCATTATGTGAATAATTAAGATAGAGGTGTTGTTTGGGAGGAGACGATCATTCTATTACCTGAGACTATTGGAATTGTTATGCTAAGTGCAACAGTCCGAAATTACATGGATTTTGCAAATTGGGTTGGAAGAACGAAGAAAAGGAAAATATTTGTACAAAAAACGAATTATCGTCCTGTTCCGTTGGAGCACTCAATTTTTTTATTCGACAAAATGCACATTATAAAATCTGGTGAAGGTAACTTTGAAGTTTCAGAATATGATGGCTTGAAAAGGATGATCAACACAGCTATAAACTAAAAAGGTATGATAGCCAGTATGAAAAAAGAGCTAAAACTAGAGAAAAAATAAAAAGGTATCCTCAAAAATACTAACATGTCTATGAGAAACAAAAAAACTATGAAATAAATAACTGAAAAATACATCAAATAAATCTCGGAGGATGATCTAAATCGGTAGAGTGCTACTCCAGAAGTTTAAGCGTTGAAGAATCTTTTAATTAAATGTTCAAATGAAGACCTTTTACCTTGTGTCGTGTTTATTTTCTCCAAAAAACGAATTCAAGAAATTGCTGAGAATCTCGGACCGATTTCGTTCGTGGAATTTGAAGAAATGAAGAAGATCGAATTTTACTTCAGTAGAGCAGCGAGAAAGTTCAATTAAAGAGACCTTAACGTACCTTAAATTCAAACAGTCAAGAACTTACTCATGAGAGGGATAGCTATTCATCACAGTGATGTGATTCCCTTCGTCAAAGAAATTGTAGAACTTCTCTTCTCAGAAGGTCTTGTTAAAGTGCTCTTAGCTACGGAAACATTCGCCATGGGTATCAATATGCCTACCAAAACAGGTAATTCAAATTAGTCTTATTTTTAAACTCTCAAAAATGAGGTGTTTATGGTTATTTTTTTGCACCAAATTGATAAAAGTAATATTCCATACAATTAAGAAGTACGATGCTCAAGGCTTGAGACTATTAAGCTCTTCGGAGTATACTTAAATGAGTGGAAGAGCAGGTCGAAGAGGATTAGATAACAAAGGGAATGTAATAATTTTCGTACCTGGATATGAAAGTCTGCCTACAAAGCAAGATCTAGCTGCAGTTCTTGATCATAGAGTAATTGACTGAATACTAACATAGAATATTTCAGATAATTTAAATAAATTTACAAAATGCTTGGAGGTTTTCTTCCAAGGATATGATTTATTTTGAAATTTTGATCATTTTTTTCTGCACATTAAAAAACAGGGTGAGATGTTGGAATCTAAATTCAAATTGAGTTATGAGACAATTTTAAATCTCGTGAATTCCAAAGTGCACAGCGTCATGAATCTGATGAAACAGAGTTATCAAGAGAATGAGAAATACGCTAGCTTACCTGGGAATATTCGTCGATTTCGGGAACTCAAATCATAATACTTTTAGCTTAGATAATATTCCTGCACTAAAGTCCCTCCTGCATTAGACTTATCTCTACCGATCGATAAATATCTGAAAACTGCTCATTCTATGAGTAACCTTAGCAAAATTTATTTTAACTAAGTGAAAGTGTATATCTAAGAGAAAATGGCTTTCCCGTTCTTCTGTGTAGTGCTTGATAATGAATTTAGATTATATTTAGGATTAGTCATCGAAATTGATCCAACTGGGAATCGTTTCTTGAATTTCCTGCACGTTGAGAAAATGAATTGCGTGCATTAACCGATTTTTCACTTTGCTGAGGATTAGCATTCCTTTAATGTCGTTGAGAATCATCATCTCTATGATGAATCGACTTAGCAAGAGTATAATTACAAAATCTTTAAGTTATCGTTAGAGTAAGTTGTAAGAATCTACGAAGATGATCCAAATGTTGCCTATGGTGGAGGGATATATGACCCAATTTTCATGGGTAATTGCATCAGTGCACTCATTAAGAAGTAGCAGTCATTCAGAGAACACTTCATTTCTGATTCTTAAGCGAAGGTAGATTTATAAAAAAAGAAAGAAATAAAAACAATTATTGCAGATTTTTCATCCCTAAATAAATATTAATAGACTCGCATGAAGCGCAAGGGATTCAAGGAAGTTGAGTTGAAATCTACTTAATTGGCAAAGAACTAATTGAGTTTAAATTTAGATGATTTTTACAACTCACCTTGTCATTCTTGTGAGTACAAAGAAGATCATATGAGCAGGGAAACCTAGCGAAGGAGTATCAAAGATCAGCTAGAGAATCTAGCTAAATGTATTGATGAAAATCACCTTGGATAAAAGACTAACCTAGAAAAGTACATCAACACAACAAGTTTATTCATTCCGTTTGCTACAATTTTGTTTATTTTTTCCATTTGTTATTATTTTTTTAAGTAAGCTGCAAGTACTGATGTCCTTAGGGTATGTAGATAGTTAAAATCGCACTACATAGAAAGCTAGAATCGCAAGAGAAGTACAAAACATTTATGTTTGCGAGATCATCACACAATCGATGCTTGAATATTTATCTGAATGGGATATTGCAGCATTACTTAGTGGATTTGCTTGCTAAGGAAATGGCAAAGGGAAGAAAAGTACTATTAATTATGATATGAATATTTTCCATACAAATAGTCTCTTGATGGACACCCACGAGCGCATTAAATAAGCTGCGATTGAAACCATCGAGATTGAAATCAAGCATGGTGTAAGAGAAAAAATATATTTGTTTTTTCTTGGAAGGTTTAGATAATAAAAAATTGTTTTTCTCTAAAATAGGTTGTCGTGAGCAGTTCAGCTGAGGAATACATGCGGGATAATGTATACAACGATGATTTAATGATGGTAGTGTACTACTGGATGCTCGGTTCGGACTTCATGGATGTTTGCAGAATGACGAGATATTAAGAAGGAGGAATTGTGAGATGTTTCCTAAGGCTGGAGAATATTCTTAGGAACACCTTCAACAGCTATGTGATTCTGGGTAATTATGTGATGAGTAAGAAAATTGAGAATTGTCTGGAGATGCTGAAGAAAGATATTGTGTTTTCTAAGTCACTTTATCTCGATTAAGATTCTTGAATTGAAAAAGGAGATAAAAAGAGAATTAAATGAACAAAGCTAATCTGTGTTTAAAAGAATATAATTGATGTTGATATGAAATTGCACTTGCATTTGGTATGGTTGGATTGTGAGAGATCCGTCAAAGAGATAAATGTTGCTGCTTAACAACAAAACAAAAAAATGTCAATTCTTTTCCAATATCTTCTCATATTTTGGTTAAGAGAATAAGAAAAAATTAAAGTGGGGAGGGGTGGTTATTTTGATTTTTCTTAAGAATCTTCGATCTTATAATAAAATCTTCTAATTATGTCTCACTGTTTGTGTTTCAGGACCAATCCCTTTTTATGAAGAGGGCATATCACTCTTGTCTCACAAATCAGTAAAAATAAAACCAAAAGGAAGAATAATAAAAAGAAAAATACTCCCAGAAGAAAAAAGTAAACTAGAAAAAGAAGATCTAATAAAATGTCTGACGATCAAGAAGAATAATAAGAAACCGAAGACGATCTTTTGGAATAGTTTGAAGCTTATTTGAATCAGTCTCAGTCGACTAGCAAGGAGCACACTAGAAATATTCTGAATTTCTAACAAGGAATTTTTCAGCTAAGTGTTGATGACAAAGGAATTGAGTAGTAATTTAGTCTGCGAGTCACTTAAGAACCTACGAAGTAGATGTTATACAATACATCTCATAATGGGCCTATCAGTTTCAATAACTACCCAGAGTTGGAGCCATTAACTGTATTGATAAAAAGAAATAAAGAAGTTTTGAATTTTTTAATGTATTTTGGTTTGATATTTTAAAAAATGCTTGATTTATCTTGAAACTAGTCAGAAGAATTGGCAGCAAGCATAACCAAAGAATCTGCAGAGATAGATTACGAATTGCTTCGCTAAGGCATTAAGAAAGAAGTTGTAAAAAGAGAATTAGAAGAACTGTTCAGCACTAAAAGCACTGAAGAATTCAATTTATCAACAGTGAATTCATTTTCCACTGGTTTCTAGTTCAACGTACTGAATAACGAACTATCTGGATTAACAAGCGAGATGATCAGCCCAATATTCAAGAACTTCTCATCCGAAGCTACATTCAACAACTACATGCATCAAATTGCTGAAAAAAACTCAATGAATGATGATTCTGAGTAGAATTACAAAAAAGGAAGATTCTAACCTTATGATGATGTTATCTCAATTGAAAATGATTTCTTAGACATAGCCAAATAGATTGATACATTCTGCTCAAGTTCAAGTAGCTCAAAAGCTAGCAAAGGTGCTTTGAAAAAAGATAATAACTATTATAAACTGCCTAAAACGAAGAATTCTGTTGAAAATATTCTAGATTAAAAGAAATAAGAAATGTATGGTAAAACGTTAGCATAGATCAACACAGTGAAATTGAATGAAGAAGACACTAATAACTTGCTGTTTGATGCAGACAAGGCATTTAAAGTTCCAGTCAGTTAATTTGAGACAGATATTGTGAGAGTAAACAAAACAAAATTAACTAGCAACAACAAAAAAGATATTTCTGAGATTATTAGCAATGCAAATAAACGACTCCTCTTTTAAGAAGCAGAAGATCTTCCAGTTCCTGATGATAGCCAACCAACCTCCTTGAATGTCGATCCTTCGACATAGTTCAATAAAATTGTGTAGGAAAATGAAGAAATAGAATAAAAGTGAAAGAAATTGATGATAAAAATTGCTAATAATCTTTTTTGTTTTTGAAGATTATAGAACACTTAAGAGCAGGAATAGAAAGTCAAAGCCAACCAATGGGCAGTGGAGGATAAACAAGAAGTGAATACATTCTAAGATAGGATCCCAAAGGAAAAAATGGCTATTTAATATCCTTTTGAACTCGATAATTTCTAAAAAAGATCGATTTTACGTTTAGAGGAAGGATCGAATGTTTTTGTTTCTGCGCATACTTCAGCTGGTAAAACTGTGGTTGCAGAATACTCTATCGCACTAGCGAAGAAGCACAAACGAAAAGCTATTTACACTTCACCTATTAAAGCACTTTCAAATCAAAAATACAGAGATTTCAAGGAAAAATTCGGAGATGATGTGGGTATCATTACAGGAGATGTCTCCCTCAATCCAACAGCAAGTTGCTTGATTGTTACCACGGAAGTTCTAAGGAACATGCTCTATAAAGGGCATGACATTGTCAGAGATATTGCATGGTAAATTGAATTATTTTTATAGAAATTTTATTGTTTTTTCATGAATTTTGATTATTTTACTACAGGGTAATTTTTGATGAAGTTCATTATGTGAACAACCAAGAAAGAGGTGTGGTCTGGGAGGAAACAATCATTTTACTCCCTGAAAGCATTGGGCTTGTCATGTTGAGTGCTACAGTACCTAATTACATGGATTTCGCGAATTGGGTAGGAAGAACTAAACAAAGAAAAATCTACGTGGAACGAACCTTAAATAGACCTGTACCGTTGGAGCATTCGATCTATTACGAAGGGTAGTTATTTGTGCTAAAAGGTACGAATGAGCAGTTTATTCAATAAAACTATGATAGAGTCATTCAATACTCCAAAGAACAAGAAAAAAAAAAAAAACAAGTTGTCTATTAAAAGCAAGAAATTAAATATGAAAAAAAGGAAAAGGAGATCTTCAAAAATACCAATTAGTCCTAGAGCGCAAAGGCTCGCTAGAAGATTCTTAACGAAACATACATTAAAAAGACCAATAAATCGAATGCCAACACTGGCAGTGGAAATGGAGGAGGTTCCTTTGGAGCCTAAGCAGATACCAAATAAGTCAAAGCACTCTTGAAGCATTGCTAGAAAAACGATTTACTGCCTTGTGTGGTGTTCGTTTTCAGCAAGAACATGATTAAGAATCTCTCCGAGAGTCTCGGTAGTCTTTCATTGATTACTCATGAGGAGAGCAAGCGCATAGAGGAATTCTTCAATCGAGCTTCTAGGAAGCTAAAACCACGTGATTTGGAAGTCCATTAAATCAAAACATTGAAAGCACTCATGATTAAGGGTATAGCTGTGCATCACGGAGATGTTATCCCATTTATCAAAGAAGTCGTAGAGATTCTGTTCTCTCAGGGATTGATTAAAGTGCTGTTTGCAACGGAGACATTCTCCATGGGAATCAATATGCCAACAAAAACTGTCATTTTCTTCGCAGTCAAGAAATTCGACAGCTAAGATATCCGCATGCTGAATTCCTCAGAGTATACTCAAATGAGTGGAAGAGCTGGAAGAAGAGGTCTAGATCTCAAAGGAAATGTCATTATTTTTATCACTGAACTTAAAAAACTACCGACTAGACAAGATCTTTTTAAGATGATGGACAACAAGGTAATTTTTTCATTAACAAAAATAATTTAACCAATTTTTCATTTGCTAATTGCAGGGTGAGATGCTGTCATCCAAATTCAAGGTGAATTACGAGTTAATCTTGAAACTACTCTCTTCTCGAGAGATCGATGTAACAGAAATGATCAAAAAGAGCTACTCAGAAAACGATAAATTCAGTAAATTACCCTTGAATCTTAAAAAAACTGAAGAAGTCTAGAAGAAATTACGAGATACGCCTCAAATCGCTTGCAGCCTCAAAAAAATCACAGACTAAGTTATTCCCATTGAAGAATACTACATTGTCTCGAAATAGCTACCTGAAGCAAACGCGAAATACTGGTATTCTGAGATTAACTATTTACAAAATGACCTGATGTTGCCTTGTTACTGCGAATTCATGGACAGTCGATTCAAAACATATTTTGGAATGGTAGTTCAATGTATCAGGTAATCTTCCTATTAGAGATACATTGTGGTGATGTATATCTACTCCACTTAAAGTACATCAGACGAAAAGCCTCTTTTTGTTATGGATGAAACGAATTTCTTTAAGGATAATTCATACACACCATTTTAAATCAAGAATCAAGACTCCAAAACATTTATCTGCGAACTTATCGAGTTATCTTCTTCGTACATTACAAAAGTCTTTGATGAGGGCATAAACATCAAGGCTGATCTCAGAAACAAACAATACAAAGATAAATGTGCTTTTGCGATTGCTAATTAACTAGGAAATTATGAGAAGTATCGCAGAATCAGAAATAAAACTAATCAAACAAATAAAGTAAAAAATTAATAAAAAAAGCGAATTTTAATCCATTCTTGCATTGCCAATATCTTAAAATTGAAAATTACCATTTGTTTTTTTCTGTAAATAGACTAAAAACGAGTAAGACATTATTATGGAAAAATTGCCAACTATTAATACTCAGACACCTGAAGTTGAACTAATAATCAAAGAAAATCTGACAGAGATTTATGAGGATTCCTTATGCAATAACTGTCCAAAGCGCTAGGATCATTTTAATCAGATTGAAACTCGTGAGCAGTATAAGCAAGAACTGGATGAACTAATGAAAACTCTCGATGAAGATGACCTTGTTTAATAGAAAAATTTCCAAGCGTAAAAAACAAAACTAAAAAAATATTTATTTTGTTAAGTTAAAAAACAGTCCTAAACTTGTTTGATTGATGGAAATATTTTGGCAAATTTTTAGTCGTCTGAAGCTACTAAAAGCACTAGGCTACACTGATGAAGAGAATCTACCTTTGTTGAAGGCTAGACTCGCTAAGGAACTCGAGAATATTTATGTTTCGGAAATCATTGTGAGAGGCATTTTAGATGAATTAGATGAAGCAGAAATAGCAGCTATTTTAATGTGTTTTGTGGCCTAAGCACCCAGAAAAGGTGTTGCGCAGTATGATCCATTAAGTGACGATCATTTCAATTATTCTGAGAGGTTTATTGATAGATTCACACAAACTCTTGAAACTGTTAATTCCACGCTCAAAGAAGAAATCTCGCTTGAAGTAAAAAGAATAACCAAAAATTCAATTATTTTAACAATTAAAATACAATAATTTTTAAAAATGAAAGATCTTAATAGCAGCCAATCCTGAAGAGTTGGTAGGTGAAATATTCGCTACGGAATTGGTGAAAGTAGCATATGAATGGGTTAAGGGTAAAGATTTCCTGCATGTGTCACTGCTAACGGAAGTGCAAGAAGGCACAATCATCAGATCAATGTTAAGATTAGATAATCTCATGAAAAATATCAAAAATTGTGTGTAATACATCGGCAACAACACTCTAGCATTGAAGATCGAATCTTGCTAAGAAAAAATGAGAAGAGATATTATCTTCGCATAGAGCTTATATCTAGAAGAAGACAACAAATGAGGTACATAAGATAAGAAGGAAAATCTGTAGAATTCTTTGGAAAACCGTGCACTTGACTGATAGTTTTTAAAAGAATAAATATAAAAGTCATTGATTTATTTTTACCCTTATTGTGCTGTGTTGTTACAACGAAAGAGATTTATTTAAATAAGAACAGGTATTTAAAGATCATACTTCTATTTTTTATTTAAATATTTAACAATTTCATCAACATAAAAGACTTAAATATTTGAGGGAGAATATTTGGCTTACTCTACTTATTAATTGGGGGAAAAAATATTACTCCAAGATTTTAGAGGATGTTTTGATTATTGTGATAGTTTGTCTGTTTGGTTGCTAATAAAAAGAGCTCAGTAAGTGATCTCAAGATTGTAATAAAGGGAATTACTTTGATTTTAAGAAATGAAATTTGCTTAAGAAGAATTAGATACAATGTTGATTCTTTTTTTGTTTTTTTCTGAACAAAAAATTAAAGATAAAGTGAGATAATATTGGAAGAAAATAAGAAAACAACTGTAAGAGATTGAGAGAAGAAAACAAAGCTGTTTTATAAATCAGTGAGTGATGTCACATGAACTGATTCCTACCGAAGCGGAGGAGGCTATCGAGGGCAAAGCAGAATAGACCTCCGCTAATGAGTTTATTTAAAAAGTTGAAAACATTCTTTTCAAGAAAGATAGTGTTATTATGAATGATAACGAAGATAATGATGCTCTTAACACATCCATCCTCAAGAACAGTAATGGTGAAGACAATAATAATAGCAGCATAGCCCCTAGAATTCCTAATATTTCTCCTCGAAGAAAATATGACTAAATGATATCTAGGAGAAAATCATACAATAAATAATTCAGCAGAGGAGATTATACACCTTATAGTCTAGATAACTCGTCTTCCAGTCCAGGGGATAATACACCCTACAGTCCAGGAGATTATACACCCTTCAATAACAATAATAATACACCTTCCATGGCTCACAAAAAGAAATATCCTTCATACAAAGAAAAATGGGGCATCGAAGAAAGTGGATTTGATTCCCCTGCCAACTCGTAAGATGGAGATACTTCGACGCACATGGCACGCAAGTAGAGGATTTAAATGATTTCGTAAATTGGATTAGTGGATATAGACAATGAAGACCACATTAAAGTAACATCTTTGTCCTCATTTGTTGATTTTAAATTTCTCATGCTAAAATTGTTCTTTTGACGGTTTTTCTTGTTTTTGGATAAAAAATATGAAATGCAAAGTTAATCGTCGAAATCCTCAAATAAAAGAGTCGCAGTTCAAGAGAGCTATCTTTTCTCCGAAAGGCTATCTCATACCTCTCACTGTTCTAAAACAATCCAGAGTTACTCAAGAGATCTAGTGCATCTCAATCGATTTTTTCAGAATTCAACTATCAGTTCTGCTAGAAAAATGAAGTCATCTTCAATCAAGGTAAAGATTGCTTTTTCTAATATTATATTAGTTAATTAAATTTATTTATTGTTAATAAATTAGGGGATTTTGGGTATACTTACTATATCTTGCTCAAAGGTAAATAAGCATTTCTTTGATTTAGTTGTATTATTTTAGTGTATTTTCATATTTTTGATTTTCTAAAATAAACAACATCCTTTATTGAGAAACAATACTTAAATAAAATAGGCTCTGTATTTTTGTTGATCCCGAAACTCTCCAATGTCCGCGAAAGGAAAGATTCTACCAATCGAAAAAAGTAAACTTTTTGTGTTAAAACTTATCACTTAAACCATGGCTTAATTGTTTTATTCTTTCCTCTTTAAAAAGAACTAGTACAGGTCATAATTTACCTTAATCTAGTTCTTGCATTAGCATTGCTAGTGCCCATTTTATACCTGCAATATCTAAGAACAAATCACCTTCTGAAGAAAATGAAGACAATAATAATTTTGTTGCTAGTGCCTTCAACCGTTCGACTAGTGTTAAATCAAAGCCAAAGCAATCTAGCCAGCGATAGATACACATTCCTACGACAAAAGGTTTTCAGCAAGAAGTTGAGCAAAACTTCTCTTCGTTTCACAGAAATAATCGAGTTAATACAACAGAAGATCAAGAAAACGATAATGAAGAGGATACTTAAGATAAGGATTCCGATATTCTTAGAAATTATGAAGGATTCAATCTTGTCAAGACATTCGTTGCTGGAGAAGCCTTCGGGGAGATATCCTTAATCACAAAGCAACGAAGGTAATAATACATAAAGAGAGAAAAAGGAAAATATTTAATATTTTTTTTCCATTATTTTGTGTTTGTACTAGAACGGGCACCATGGTCTGCAGGGAAGACTCTCATTTGATGACCTTAACGAAGCTAGGATTTGATAAGATCATGGGTTCATATCATGAACGCATTAAAACTGAGCGATTAGGGTTTCTAAGGAATTTTTCATTCCTCAAAGACATTCCGGAATCTAACCTTCTTTCTTTATTACTCGACATGAGGATTAAAATTACACCTTCAAAGGCTGTGAACTTCACATAAGGTTCCAGTGTCGAAGACATATTTTTCCTCAAAACAGGAATTGTGTAATTATCCAGAACCTACGAAGAAGATGATGAGGATTAGGAGCAGTAACAACAGCAGCAATTGAAATCTGGGATTTTACCAGACTAGCTTGAGAAGATCTAAGCGTTGAATGTAGCTACACAGAAACTCAAGAACAAAAAGAAGTAAAAAATAGCCATCATAGCTACATTAAAAGACAATTCTCATTTCGGCTTAGAAGATGTTTTGAAGGAGATCAAAAATCCAAAGTTTAAGAGTTTCCATTCGATGACTGCCGAAGTCATATCCGAAACAGCTGAACTCTACATCTTAGATAAGAATATTTTCCTTAACAACATAGGGTTGTTCAACTCAACGGATATGTTTGTGGAAGAAATCAAGAAGAAATTAGCATATTACGCCAATAGAGAAAAAGACGTACGTGAAACAAATAAGTCATCGTAACTAGCTATGAATAGATTACTTAAACTCATCGCGGGGAAAAGGCAAGCTGAGAAAAATAAAGAAGAACAAGTAGAAGAGGAATAAGACATGGCAAATGAAGATTTTGGAGATAAAGAAGAAAACGCGAATAGCATAAATAATAAAAATAATAGACTTAATTTAAGCAGATCAATTCATTCTCCCAAAAAGCAGCGAGAATCTAAGTAAAAAGTGCCTTCTACTTCACCATTAAGATATATTCAGCAGCAATAACAGCAAAGGAAATTTCAGCAGCTGTAGTTAATATAATTTAACCAATAACAGCAAAGTTAAAATCCTCTTCAATCTCCAGTTCTACCTTTCAAGAATATTATACAACAACAGCAGTCTTTGCATCAACGATAATCATTCAATTTCTTAGATTTCGTGGGAACTAGTTCGAATTGCAGCACTCCACTGAAGCCATCTGATAAAACGGATTTCTAAAAATTCAACGATAAGAAAAGTACATAACCATAACTTGTCAATTACCATCCACATCCTCATATCTAGCCATCTTAGATTAGCAGTAGCAATAACAATAGCAACCAGGAGTCGTTCTCAGCAGCTCTAAAGCTACCTATTATAGACCAAAATGAATATTACAAATAAGAAAATTAAATGCGTGCATCGCTATTGCAAGAGTTTTCTTCTAAAAGTTGCGTATCTCATCGAAGACAGCTGATGATCAAGCATTGCGAAAATGATAGCTTTGCTGAAAGAACCAATATCTACAAGTTTCAAGTCCTGCAGCATAACAGCACTAGCAGAAGAACTTCTAGAACTGGTCTCACAGCTGATCCACTCACTGCAAGGACTACAGCATTCACACAAGGAGAATAACAATAATTATTATCACACGATTTAGGGTAAAGCAATGCTGGAGACAACACACTTACTGCAATTTCAACAGCATAACATAACAAAAAGCTCTAGTTAGTTCTTAGAGATGATAAAAAGAGAATCAAGGAACTGTCTGAAATGAACAAAAACATAAATATCCAAAATCAAGCCGAAAAAGATTCTCAGAAAAATAAGACAAAATCAAGAAAATCAGTGAAAAGTTCTATTGATCTCAGCAGAATAGACATCAATATGTTTCGAATCAACGGTTCAACTTCCCATCGAAGTCCTAAAACAACGCATTATTCTAAAGATAAACGATACAGCAGCTGCGTTAACAATGGACCAAGGAGACAATCAAACGATAACGTTGGTTAGAATCTAGTTAATTTCTTATCCAGCAGGGAGAGTGTCAGCAGATTATATGAGGACAACTAGGTTCTAAATAACGATGGGTAGATGGAAAATGATAAAGAAATATCGTTTCAAATCAATAGTGGGAATAATGGGAAATCAGTTATGATCAGTAATTGTATTGAAAAGGAACCTCAAATAAGAGGGAATAGTTGCATGCTTACCGGTTGCAATAATGAGTCACAGAATGAGGATTAGTTGAACCTGCCTGAATAACGAAGAAGAGTGATAATCATTCGCAGTAGATTCGATGAAATAACTTAAAACAAACAATCATAGCAATAGTCTTTGCCCTATTCAGACAATAAATCTCACTCTCAATCAGTGTCAGTGAATACATCACGTACAAACATATAACTTCCATCCAATCTACGTGTACCTGCTAATCTGCATACTCTTTTACTCTAAAACACTCCTAAACCATTGTAAAGTCCGTATTCTGAAATCAAAACTTCTTAATCGAGCAAAGCCTTCAATATGCATGTGCAAAGAGCTAAGAAAGCAACATAAGTACCGGCTGGTGCTGCGAAAATGCTATTAAATCAGTAATCTAAACTACTACTGAACAAACATGACTCGATAAAGTTAGCTTAAAATCCATTTTTACTTTTATAGCCTTCACCTCCTTGATTACTTCATCAGTTTTTAACTTCTTTTCTCATAACGTTAGTGCCACATTCTTATTCCTAATAAATTTATTGATCTTCTTGTTTGTTGTTGTGCCTTTCTGCTTAAATCTCTCCCCCCTCCCCCCCCCCCCCCCTTGAATTCTTGTAGTTAATTTTTCTTAAAA
>Ga0302271_10000875_pt1 | contig 29655 bp, 17 predicted proteins | sample III_Bog_N1_1_FD_198767 | JGI IMG/M metagenome (GOLD analysis project Ga0302271, IMG submission 198767) | Peat permafrost microbial communities from Stordalen Mire near Abisko, Sweden - III_Bog_N1_1 | ecosystem: Environmental > Terrestrial > Soil > Wetlands > Peat | place: Sweden: Abisko... | reverse complement strand
TATTGTTTCTCCAGTTATTCAATCAGAGCATAAACCTTTGAAATTCATTGATCAGGAATGGATCGATTAAGGATTTATGGATGAATAGAGCTATTGCCTACTCAACTCTTTCGTTGAGAAGTGAGGATATCCAAAAGGATTAGTTATTAAGTTACTTGATAATAGACACATTTATTTGTTAACAGGCAACTTTTAATAAGCTAAAAATTAAACACAAAATTTTTGAATGTAAAGGGAAGTGGAAAGAGTATCAAAAGAGAATATTTAACTATTTTAATAATTATTCTAGTTAAATATTCAAGCAATAAATTGTTAAAAAAGTAAATAAAAGTGAATTTCAGTTCAATTTATGCAAAAGGAACTATGAGAAGGTTTTATCTTAAACTTGCAGAAATCGAGTTTTGGATTTGTAAACATATTACAAATAATTTGTTTTAAAGTAGCTACAATTCGATATGAAACAATGAAGAAGAGAACTTATCAATTGAGAATAAGGGATAGGAATGATTGAAGAATGTATGGGAAACAATTTAAGGTGGAGGATTTCATGTTGTGGGAGAGATATGTTAAGGTATTCATTAATAAATCAGGATTAGGGGGGCAGAATTGAAAAGATAATCCCAATTGAATTGGAAATGATAATATTTTCTAGCTTTGATTTTTCTCAGAATCGCTACATATTAGAAACTTACAAAGTATGATATGGAAAATGAGCGGACTGCATCTTCGGGAGAGTCGATTTTGACAGAACTTAATTTTCTTAAAAATCATTCAATAAATCCCTTAATTTTTCAATCGATACAGGTTTCGGTAGAATCGCATCTGTGCCGTGACGCAGACATTTATTTATCTCAACATTATCTAATTTTGAAAAAGAAGATTATTGTATGGACAAAGAAATCTTTTTGAAAAACTAATTTGTTTTTAATTATTTTTATGTTACCGTCATACGCTGAGCAGATGATAATAGGACAGTCCAAGTATTACTCATCCTTCACATAGAATTTAATCCTTGAGCTTGTCTCGTAGCCATCCATGATTGGCATGTTCCAATCTAAAAAAATATAATTATACGGCTGCAAGCTGTTTGGTTTGTTTCGCTGCTGAAACTTCACAATAGCATCCTCCCCTCCTAGACAAGAATCGATCTTTAAATCGTATTTCTTTAATTATTGCAGTTATGTCTTCAACATGGTAATGTTAAATGGATTATCATCGCAGATCAGTATATTCAATCGAAGTAGTTCTCCTTCTTACTGCTGTTGTTATGGGTTATCCTAACTGTTTTACTATGCCGCACCGAATTTAAATTTCTTGATTTAATTCAACTAAACTGAGTCTGTCATCTTGTAGTTTGTCACATGGTTCTATCTGTCTTGTGTGCTCAGTATCAATCCACTACCACCAGAATCAATGCAACTCTTTTTTAGTTTCACTTGCGACACCTAGGAAAGTGTCTATTGTTTGAAGGGGACTTAGATGTCAATGATATTGGGTTTGGGTATTTCACTAAAAGGGCTCATATACACTAGCGCTGCGCCTTCTTCTGCTGTGCGTTCTTGGTTGTTTTCTAAGGAGAACAACATTTCAGAATCAAATATCTCGTCTTCTTAGAGTCTAGTTGCATCGACGATTTGTGATTCTTTTGCAAATTTTTCTTTATAATTATGCGCAAACGAAATTACCTACTAATCAATCAGGGAAACAGAATCCACAGCATTTCCATATCCTGCAAATCTGTTAGTGGTGGTATTGTTGTGCTTGCTTGTACAGTTATCTAGAGATATATCGCTTTTATCTTCAATAGGGAAAATTGTTTAAGAATGATTCATATTCTATTCCAGAACACAGTTAGCAGAAGCAGGCACAGCCGACAACACAGCTAATGATTTAAAGTGCGAAAGCATGGAGTGTCGTTTTATAGGAGCATAATTAATCGTGTACGCGACTTGATTGTTCTTTTGATTTATTGTTTTCCCAAATTTATTCTCATTTTCACAGAAAATTCCGTTACTGTTGTCATCCATAAAATCTTCTCTTTGAAATAGTTCATTTGGAGCAGTATTTATTACATTATTTTTATTATTGTTCCCATTGATGTGATGATTTATCTGCCGATTAGAGTTTTACTCCTTCTAGCAATCGCAAGGGAAATCAGTGAGTTAGATATGATTGGAAGACATTCTTTTCATGTTCGTGCAATCTGTTGTTTTTTTGTGTTCCTAATAAGTTTCTTCTTCGAATGATAGCGCCTTCAAATCCCGAGCTTGCTATTTGTTATTTTCATATTGCTACTCCATCAGCACGCTGCTCCCTTCGTTCAATTATGACTGATTAATCTCCTCGTCTTGATTCTACTGTTATGACAGCTGTTCTTGCTTTTTTCTTAATTTCTTCCATTAATCAAGGTCACAACTTGCAGCTTAATGCAGTTTTTCATCAGAAGTTACTGATCTGTTGGATGCTCTATTTTGATCACAATTTAGTTTTTCCCTATGATCACTGAGTTAATTTAGCATACTCTTATCAGCCCCAGCCATGAGATTGCAGTCACTTCTGCCTAGAACTCCGTCTTCTTCGGGACTCTTATGGGATAGGCTATTCACTGGAGTTGGCATTGCTTCGTCTTGTTTCTCCTTAGTAGGCTAATGATTTGAAGGTATTTAAGTTGTAAAATCGTTTTTCAATGCCAGCATCATTTGTTCTAGATTATTGTAAATATAAAATGTGAATTTTGAACCCATTTGCTCCTTGGAAGCAACTTTCAAATGGAAAGGACCCATTTTTTCAACAATCGATTGACAGATGGTGAGACCTAATCCAATCCCATGTCTGTTTAGATTCTCATTGTTGAATGTTTTGTAAGGTGTGAAGAGACTTTTTCTGACATGAGGACTCATTCCAATCCCTGAATCGATGACTTAGAATTAAATCAATCCGAATTTAACGATCTCTTCCTTCACGGAATCGAAGCTTTAATGTTTGATCGCGTTGATACTCTATGCATTTAAATATCTCTCGAGATTCCCGAGATCTCCAAATTTCACTTTGTTGACTTTCACTACAATGCCTCCTTTCTTTGTGAATTTAATTGCATTCGTGATTAGATTCATTAAAACTTGCTTGAGTCGTTGCTAATCTGTGAAGATATTCGAATTCTACTCAACTTCTTTGCTCACATCGAAATGGATCTCAATATTATTTCGTTTCTCCCAGAGAAGCACTTCTGTTAGTTTCTTCATTTCACTTAACACTTCCATTAAATCAAAGGAATTCACTTCCAACTCCAGTTAGCCTGCATGAAGGAAATCATAAAAAGATAAAAACACAATAAGGAATTGAGACTTTTGTGAAAATATAGATTTTTGTTATTTTTGATTTACCCATTCGATTTCGATTATCATCGATAATATCTTAGATGATGCATTTCATGAGATGCGAATTCGCGAGCATCGTGTTAATGGAGTCATGCAGCACACCAACCGAGTCATTGTCGATATCTTTTAAATTCGCAGCTAGATTCTCGCGTTATTCCTAGATTGTGTTGTATGTATTCATGGAGAATATTTCTTTGATTTTTTCCGCCGAAAACATAATCACATACAGCGGAGTTCGCAGATCATGTGTGACATTTGCGAACATCTTTTCTTTGAATTTAACTTCCTTTTGGAGATTGTTGATGTCTTCGATTGCCGTTACATCAGCGATACTAGCTATGACTACAGTCCGCTGGAAAAGATTAGTGTATTTTTAAATCGTAATAGAAAGATATTTAAAAGTTTTTGCATCTGTTTCCCCAGTCTGAAACCTCCCTCGCAAATGAAGAGACTTTATGTTACTGTCTTTCACAATCGAAGTAAGGTTCAAGAAGGAATCCTTAGAGTCGACGGAATTACGTTATTCTTTATTTGTTTGTTTTTTGTCTGCTTTTCGTTTAGATTCAATATCTTCTTCAACACTTATTTTTTTTTCAGGAATCTCCGATTTTTAGCCATTTTTGCTACTCTTAAACACAGACGATAAAGGATTATCTTGAATGTTTGTTTGTTTCAAGATTTTCAAGTCAATAAACTTCCTCGAAGTTGATCTTGATTCGTAGATATTCGATCGTTAAAACTCATTCAATGGACGAGATGAAGCAGCTGGTGGGAAATAAGAGTTGTTATTGCTTTTGTCTTTTTCAAGTGATGTCGACGAAGCATGTGAAAGAAGTTCATTGGATGAATTAGGGTCAAAGCACTCAATAGTCAATGGGTCTATTTCGAATTCCTTGAAGAACATCTCAGAGTTAGTTAGTAGTAACTGAGAGAGCTCCTAATTTCCCTAAATAACTTTACATTCCGACAGATTATTAGGGTTGACTTCAATCTGCAGTGTATTGCTGCACAGACCATGCGTACTGCTGCTACTGCTGCACTATGAGAGAGTGTAATATTTTTTGAGTGCTGAGAATGAAATCACATATGAAATCAGCAGTTTCAGCGTTGAATACTCGAAAAATATCAGCAATCCCAAGAAAAATATACCTTTAATGAGAATATCTGCTGTAATTCCATCTTGAAATTGGATTTATTTCGCTATAAAAATAGCAGTCAAACACGCAGCGCTTATGAGATGTGTTCCTAATCTGTACATTGGAAAAAGATGCTTGCTTAGACATTCTTAGAGTCTAAATACTATTGCTCCCTGGAGAAAACACTTTGCTTCCTATCTAATACTGGAAATTACTTGCTCTTTGCCTATTGTACCTCCAGGATCGCCTTTTAAAGCAAGTGTAAACGCCAATGTTATGTCTTCTTCACGATTTTCTAAATTGTTGTATACCCAAAAGCACATCACAAGTAAGACAGCGAAACAGTTCACGCACTAGATAATATGCAGGAACCGAAAGCGCTCTGATCGATACATGAAGAATTAAACACTGCTGAGAATGACCAGAAGAGCAATCAGGAGAAATTCACTGATTTTGGTGAATTCTTTAGTGATCGCTTGCTCAATATAAAAAACAACAATAATCAGCAGAAGAAACCCAAATGCTGATTTATCGCTCTCATCTGAGATCACTTCCGACAGGACACTGCTAGCGACGCGATAGTAGTTTTCCACTTCCTCGAGAGTATGCTGGTAGTTCTTAGTACTAGGAAACTTGTAGGGTTACTTGGAAGGAGAAAGTTAGCTAGGTGGTTTAGAACCAGAGGGATTGCTGATAAATGGTTTCTTTGTGTTATAGAAGCTCGATGGTCTGTGCTTATCCTCCTTTTACCCGCTGTCTTCTTGCCCATTAGAATACGTAGATAAAGGTAACTCTTCTATTTTGGCATGCTGAGTGGCCTAGGGAGAGTTCTTCATTTCGAGAAAGAAGAAGAGGGGGGTGGGGAGGGGGAAGGGAATTTATGATATTTAATCCTAAAGGTGAATAATAATGACAATCAATCAGATGTTCTCTACTGTAATCTTGGGTTCTATTTCTTTCTTTGAACGAAACTATCTGGATTGTATGTTTGTATTCCTTGTTAAAATGAAATTAGGTTTGGAAAACTTAAAAGTACGTTTGACTATTTGTTTGTTTGTTTTTTTTTTCTTCCCCAAATGAATTAATGCAAAAAGAGGGTTTTAATTTGGTGGGTTTCTAGTAAAGTTAGAAATTTTTTGTTTTTAAATGAACAAAAAGTATTATTTTGTTGGTTTAACTATGGGAGAAGGTGATGATAGTTGAGAAATTAGAATTGGCTTTGAGTCTGTTAATCCATTTTTTTTTTAGATTTTGAATTCAAATGCTTTTTTGATTATTTTGATAAATCTAAAATGGATCCCTTTTTTCATTATTCAAACTTATTAATTTTAGGAGGGGCTTTTCATTATCGAACAAAATTTAGCGTGGTGATAGATTTCTTTTGAGATTTGCTAGGAAGTCAACCTACAAAATTAGTACAGCTCGATTGAACACACAAATAGTTTATTTTAATCACATGGTAGATCATTTTTACAAAAAATCTTGAACAATTAGCTTTTTTCTGGAAACAATCGCTAATCAGCTGGTATTCTAACATGCTTTGCCTACCACAGATTAATAAAACTCGAATTTTAGTTTAATTGGGCTTAAAGAATAAATGGATGGATTGGAGAGTAATTTCATTCGAGTTTTGCGTGTAAGCCAGATATAATTAAGGTTCTGCTTAAGGAATAAGCATAGCAAGTAAACAATGCTGAAACTTAAGAGGATCATTAAGAATAAGAAAAACTAATAAACATCAACCATTTTTTTGGAATAAAACCAAATTTTAATTACTAATTAGCTTGCTAGAATAGACTAAAAAGGTCTAGTTTATTTTTTTTTGACTTTTAATAAATAGTTGTTTCACAATTAAGAAGAATAGAAAATAAGAAGAGGAACAGATAAACAAGAAGAAAACAAACAATTAAAAATCAAGGAATTCGAGAGATTTTTCAAGATAAAACAGATTAAAAAGACAAAAAAGAAATAAACGTTAAATACTCCAGAAAATATGCATAATCCATAAATGTAAAACCAGCAGTAATACTAAAATCCTGTTATGATTCCAGTATCTTAAACTCCTCTTCCTTAGCAGTAGCAAAAGCAGTACTTGGCTGAGTAGCCACATCCAAACAATGGGCTGAGTAACAATTATTAGCAATAATACAATGGTAATCAACCTGAGGGATATCAAATGTTGACGCCAGTCATGTTAGTCTAGTAGCCAGTGATGCTAGCACCTGTTGTTGTAGTAGGCTAGCAATAACCTGTTTTTGCTTACTAACCTTAGCCCTACCCGCAATAATAATAACTTTAATAACAATAGTACCCTCTGCAACAGTAAAACTCAAATAATCCAGCGAAATTTAAAGGGAGCAAGAACTATCAGAAAACTTAAACGCTCAAACAAAAATAAACTGTTGTCTACGGCGGCGTCAACGTAATTTATGTCGGAGGATCTCCAGGATGTAACTGCTGTGTGTATGACAAGCATGACAGCTGCTGTAAGAAAGTGCTTGATACAATGTATTACTGCGTGATGAGCCCATGCTGGCTTGTAATGCAGCTGATAAAATGCTGTTTCTCAATCTGTTCTGAAACTTTTTTCAAAGACTCTTGCCTTCCGTGCTGCAGTTCGATAGGTAAATAGAGAAGATAAGCATATTTTCGGAGGTATTTTAGAGTTAAAAGTCATAAGATCTACTTGGTTTCATAAGTTTTATAATTTTTTTTATAAAATTCGAGGGTTTTCCCCCTTGCAAAGCAAGCTTTTTTTACCTGATCTATAATATTATTTCTTTTGAAAATCATGAATTTTTGGTTGATTAATTTGTTTTTCTTATGAAGCTTACTTTAAGCTTCTTCTCAGATTCGATAATTATTGATTAGTTTTCCTTTAAATTGATTATCTAACAAAATTATCTAACTTTAACTTATTCTTTCTTTCTTCATTTTGCAAAGGTTCTTTCATCAGCAGTTGCTGCGGAAACTTTGGAGGATGGTGCAATGCCTTGTCGAATGCATGCACTCGATTCTGTGATGGATCAAATTTAGCTAACTATGGTAACTAATCAATAGGATGCTGCGAGAGCTTGTTCTTGAGGTGTGGTGATTTCTGCAAAGATTGCTGCAATTCGAACTTAATGTCAGGAATAGGATCGGGTATAGTCTCTGGTGTATAATATTCTTAAGGTTACTGTGGAAATCTATGCTCAAGAATCGGGGAATGCTGCATAAATACATTCACTACTGAGACAGTTGGTAGAATCGGAGCTAATTTATATGAAGGAGGTACTGCTGTCACAGGATTCTGTGAAAAATGCTGTATTGGATGTGGGTCTATCTGTCAATAAATCTGCTCCTGCAGCAACGTTGCCAAAGTCGGTGGAGTTGTAGAAGATGGCTTCGAAAAAGTCTCAGGATGCTGTGTTTCTTGCTTCTCTTCTGTTGGAGGACTCTGCAAAGATTGCTGCAATATGAGTATTGTGTCTACAGCTGCAAATGGAGTCGCAGAAGGAGCTGAGAAAGCTGCTGGATGCTGTGCTAATTTCTGCTCTTGCTGTTGCAGCACTTCTGTTTTCTCGAAGATTGGCAACGAAGCTGGGAATCAATTTGATAATATCGTAGGTTGCTGTGGAGGAGCTTGCAATAAAATTGGAGAAGCATGTGAATGTTGCTGCTCTTCATAGAATTTCGAGAAAATTGGTGAAGGTGCTGAAGTCGTCAGCGAAAACCTCCAGAGTTGCTGTTGCTGTATCATAAAATCAGTCTCGTATGTTGGAGGGGGTGTTATAGACGGCATCAACCAGCTGCTATGAGTTTATTTTTCCAATAGTCTATATAAAATGAATCATCAGTTTTTTTGGAAATTCAGTGTATTAGAAGTGTTAGTTCTTAGTAAAAAGTAATTCGATAAATTGTAACTTCTTCAATAAAAATACACTTGTCTATCACTTTCGTTAATTTCATTCAATATATTCAATCAATTTTTTTGGAAAAAAGCATCTGATCAATTTGCTTAATTTGCATCTTCTAGAGATACCAATTGGTCTTGAATCCTTTTTTTTTACTCAATAAAAGAGGAAAAATTAAAGGCATTCCAAGAAAGAATTTTAGTTAGAGTAGTCTTTGAATCTATGTTGCCTTATACATTTTTGTTATTTCTTTCATTTTCTTTAAAAGAGAGAGAGAAATTAATTACCCATCTTAGTAATGATTTCCAATCAATTCAAGAGAGGAACTAAAAGTTTGACATATTTTTTTTTTGAACAAATAAAATGGCTACTTGATTTTTAATATGTTTATTTTCTAACAGCTAATTAATTTCAATCTGTAGTTTAACTGCAAACAATAAGAAAAAGTATTCATTTTTTCTTACCAAATAACAAAGTTAAAGTTTAATGGTTTTTTAATTCATCCTTATTCAAAGAGATGGATCTTTTGAAATATTCAAATAAAAACAGAATATTTGAAACTGTGTGAAAATATGCTTTATTTCCCTTTTATTGAGTATTAGTCATGATGACTATTCAATGAATCCAATATTAAGACAATAAAAATGAGGAGAAAAATGGCTTTTTAATAGATATCCATAAGATTTTGTGGAAATAATATTATTCAAAAAAATCAAATTTATTTAAAGCAATTCAAGGCAAAATTATGATAAAGTGATCATTTTTACTACTTTCTTGATCATTAGTCCATTTCCTTGGATGCCTCTATCATCAATTTAAGAACCAGTAAAAAAAAATGGATTTACCGTTCTTGAGAATATAATTAATAATAATATAAAAGCAACAATATTTGAACCCAAAAAGAGATCAAATTAAGAAGACTAAACAACTCTCTCTCAAAGAAAGATATTTATCCACTTTATCTTCCACTTGCACCTATTTCTTTTATTCAAATTACAAAAATGGCTCTGATCTGTTTTTAGCTCTTATTTACACATCCAAAAAGCTAAATCAACATTTGATTTCTAAATATTGCATTTCTAATTCTTTGGAGATAGCCTGCCAAGAGATGAATCTAACTGCTTCCCTTCTCATTTTCATCTTAAACACATCAAAATCTTAAGGTTTTCCTTGTATATTGTTCATAATAATATATGTATTTCTTTTATAGCTTCTTCTCATGCAAATCCTTCCCTTAGATTTTCACTCAAACCTTACATCACTAATCAAGGCGTATTAAACTCTTTCTCATTCCCCACGTCTCACCTTACATCCTTAACCTGGTCATTTTAATTCGATTTCACACCACAAATACAGCATTACTCTGCTAATCAAGGCAAACGAAAATACACCCAGATGATTCCTTGAATTCAAAACAAAGGATCAAATAATAAGGGAATTAATTAACTCTCAACAGCAAAATAAAATCAAAAGATCCTAGTCAAATGAAGATATTTTTATATAAGGGAATTAATACTATCCCGCACTATCAGGTGAGCGTAAATTCTGAGTATTTCTAGTGAAATGGCAATGAGTTTGAGAAGCAATTCAATTTACAAAGATATTGCCTGGCTCATTGCTAGTTATGCTATTTCTACCGTTTTGGGAGTTAATTCTCTTGAAAAAACTATTTTATTTTAGATAACTAATAATTTATTAAGTAGAAAGTAGGTTTTAAATTTTATTGGTAAACTCTCCGCTGATTTGGAGGTTAAAACTGCAGAAACAAGAAGTGATTCCTCAATTTCCTTTTTTATCAATCAATAAAAGTAAACTGAGATATGAAATCAGATAAGCTTTTCCATGCAACATTCGAGATTAAATCCAGAGACCTTCTTCTGCATTTGACAAGTGGAAGCTATTTTCAATAATCCGACAAATTCTTTCACATATAGACAGATTTATCTCCCCCATAAACGCGTATTTAACTCGAGTGGTTAAAAACCATATGGGGGATATTATTCAAACGCAACTTAATGTGGAATAAGTGTGAGTCTATCTTGATTAGAGTCCTGCTGGGGAAATAAAATCTAGATTAGGACTGTTGATAAAACAAGGCTGCGCTTAAGAGGGGAAGAAATCAAAGGGGGGAGAGATACTTTTTTTAGATAAAGAATTGTTTAATCAAACAAATAGAAAGAAAAAAGAAGGAAATTTCAAAAAAAATTATTAATTATTTAGTTTCCTACCTCCCTCCCTGTAGAAAACCACTCCTCGCTTACATAAATCATTCATTTCACTAAAAAACAAAAGTTTTCTAACAATCTAAGACGCCGCTATTTGACTTGCTGCTTAATTCAATGGATCCTCAACTCGCAAACCAACTTTAAACCTTGCTGCATGAGCAATAGACTTAGTTGCTGTCTTAAACACCTTAGTTTAACCAATTTAATCTCAATAAAGATCATTTCTTCTCTGCAGCCAGGGAATCTCCCCTTCCTTCTGGCTAAAGTGTCTAGAGAAGCAATTACTTGAGATTCATGAGCACTCCAAATCATCCTATGGACAATCCAGTTAGCTAACAGACAAACGCTTCGTTTTCTTCAAGGATGCCTTCTCTGGAGATGAATTAAAATGCTCAACAAGGCGAGATTTTCTAAAAGTAACATGCCTCCAGAGAAATATCAAATAATTTTCAAATTCCAAATAATTCAAGAGGTCAATCAGAAGATTACATTGAATCAAATCGAGAGAATATCATAAAAAATTATCTAAAAATGGCATAGCACCTGCGCGATTAACAGAGAAGTTCCAGCAGTGGTAATTAATTGGAATAGATTCCTCGATAGCTCCAGAATTTAAATTCCAATAATTAACATCCCACGCAACTAAATGGACTGAATCATCAGAATCATATTTTCGCTAATCCTCTTCAACAAAGTGGCTTCAATCCTTAATCAAATCAACTAAATTCACTTCATCACAATTATTCTAACAGTGCCAGCTAGTTCATTCAGGATAAAAGTGCTTTGAATATCCTGCCATCTAAAATGAATGCACCAACATCTACCTTAATACAATCCATCATATAATAATAACAAGAATAATAAATAAAATAATAATAGTAACAATAATATCAACAGCATGCAATGAACCAATAGATTTCTTCTTCTGCTTCATTAATTCAAAATATTTTAAGGGAGTGCACCTTGCTTTAGTAAAGAATTGCAGATGTCAGCTAGAAGATCGCATTACTTAGTCAAAAATAAAGTGAATTATTGTCGATCGGCGACTACTCATCCAACAAAGTCGCTATTGAATACATTCAAGAACAGCTCTAAGGAGCTTGGGATGAAAAGAAGAAGTACTTAGATCAGTTAGAATCTTTTACAAGCTTCAGAATTGCTTAAGAGAGATAACAACAACATTTTTAGAATCTACAGTAACAACATCAATAAAAGTAGCAATTAATGCACATGCAATAAATGTATCAATAGCAACAACAATAAGAAGAGATATTGTAAAGACAGCATTCTATTTAATAATTTTAAAGACAATAGCAGTAATAAAATCAAATGGAACTTAGGAACCTTTAGTCTTAGAGAATTCGAGAATCTTTTGAGGAAGTCTAGAGAAATGCTTTGATATAATAGAACCAACAGGGAAGTAACTTGAATGCCAACTTAGGTGAAAAAACTCCTTTGGAAGTTGAGGAAATGAAGAATTAGGTTAATTCTTCATCCAAAGCTAGAGAAGAATAAGATAATCAGTAGCCAGAGAGTTTAAATCATGATAAAAATAACAAAGTTGAAGAAAACTAGAAGGAATTAAATAATTCTTAAGAACAACCTAAGCAGAATAGTTGCAATCATGAACATGAAGAAGAATAAAAAATAACCCCCAATCCAGAGGAATTGTAAAAAATAACAACAACTGGGGAAGTAACAACAGAAAAAGAAACAACAAACTCACCAGCTTTATAATCCGAGTCTCTTTTCAAATGCGGTTCATGCTCTACTGCTGAGTCACCAAAAGAATAAAAATCACTAATTGAGTAAGAAGATCTCCAGGTAGAAGCAGATGACAATGAAGAAGTTGAGATTCTTGAAGAATTAATTGAAGAAAAATAACAAATCGATGCAGATGAAGACTTAGAAAAGCCCACGACTGCTGGAGAAACCTTAAATAACTGCACTGGAAAAGATAAAAAAGCTGATAAACGCTTTGAGAGACTCGCAGAAAGTGTTGAGGACATACTCGGTAAAGAAGAAGGAGCTTGCTCGAAGATCAAGCCAATTGCACTTGAGATGTGCAAGACCATCTCGAAAATGAATGAAGTCCTCAAGAATCGTCCTTATGAAGCGATTGCAGCTGCTATCATTGTCCATGCTTCCCGCGTAGTAGCCTCCCCAATTACAGTGAAGAACATGGCTAAAATAACGCAATCCAAAGAGAAGATCATCAACAGAGTGTTCATGTACTTGAAATAGAATGTTGAAGGGTTCCACAATAAAATGCCAAGTCCTGGTGTGTTTATTGCAAATATTTGCCATAAACTGAAGTTCTCTGAAAATATTGAAAAAACTGCTATTCTGTTACAATCCAACTGCCATGAATTATCGATTGTCAAAGGATAGCATGCTGCCACAATCGCTGCTTGCCTTGTTAAGCTTGCTGCTTCGTTGTACGGAATTGATCTGACTGTCAAATAAATCTGTGAAGCATCTAATGTATGCTAAATCTCATTAAGACTGCTCTATCGATAGATATTCCCTCATAGAATGCAGCTTGTAGGAGATCATGCTATTCCAAACATCAATTTGAATCAAAATATTGCGCTTTCTTTAGAGTGATTGGGAAGTTTTAGATAAATCAAAAAAACCTAAAAATGTAACTTTTCCAAATTATTTTCTCCTCCCCTCTCTTTTTTTCTTCTACTTAATAAAATATGTCTTGTAAATTGTAATATATAAAACTGTTTAATTTCTCAAATTTGTTTAATTTAAAATTGTCCTTTTAAAGCAAAAAATAATTGGATTTCTTTTAATATTAATTTTCTATTCAGAATAAGAAGATTTCTTTGTACTAAAAAATATTTCAAAAATCATTTTCATTTTGAGAACCGCAAATATGTAGATCATTCAATTTTCTGGAGGATAAACTCCTTTGAAATCAATCAAGCAAACTCATTTCCTTTTCATCTCTAAAAGGACTAAGACATTTGCATTTTATGGGATCGAACAAGGTCTTGTATCTCCTCGATAACCTAATAAATTAATAATAAACAGTTGGAGAAATTAAAAAGCAAGTAGAAGTTATTTTTAGGTTCTTAATTTTTCTCTTTATTTTCAGGATCAACATTTATTTCTTTGATTTATTACTCTGAGTTTATTCTTATGGATGAACCCTGATCTTGAGAGTCGTTCCTTCTCTTTTGCTTCATTTTCTTATTCGATTTGCCTCTCAACAGCGAACTGATGCAATGAATCTTCAAGCTTTTTAAAACAGTCAAATCAGTTTTACATTTCAAACTCTCCTTGTTATCTGCATTTTTTCTCACATAATTCTCCTTTAAAACTCCTTTATTTACTTATTTGTAGTGTGCCTGCATGTTTTTGTTATTATGCTTAGCTTTGAGGTATTTTTCTTTGAATTTCTCAGCCTGCTCTTCAATAGATGCAAGTGCTTTTTTGTGTTCACTTTCTCTGTATTTATGCTCAGCTATTTCTTGTCTCCCTTGGGTTAGCTCTGCTATGACTTGCTCTAATTTCTCTTCGAAATCGCTAAGCGTCTATGATAAAGATTAACAATATTAATCAATCCTTTAGAAATTCATAGGGATGAATGATATTATTGATCATTTTTAGCATAATAAAATAATATTTCTTACTGCTTCATTCTACGCTTTTGTTCTAGCAAGTTGTTCCCTTAGATTAGCACAAATCTCCTGGCTTTCTTGTAGTTCACTTTGAGCTCTATCTTTCTCTAGGCTCAACTGTTTAAATCCATCAATCAACAAGATTATTTATCATTTTCCTTAATTGTTTAATTTCAAATTACTTCGCTGATCGATTTAGCATCTGCCAGCTGTGAAGTCTCCAATTTATCTACTTTTTCCTCTAGCTATCCAATCAGATTCTGCATCTTCTCACATTCAATCAGCAATCCATTTCTCTGCAAATAAATACACACAGCAAATACAACATCCATCATCCAAACAAATAACTTTCCCTCCCTAATCGCTCTAAAAATCTACCTCTTCATCAATCTTTGTGATTTCCCTGTCAGTGGATTCTTTCACCGTTCTGATCTCTCCTATTTCCTAATCTAACTCTCTTATCCTTTCTTCAACGTCTTCTCTTGCTTTATTCAGAACACTGCATTTACTTTCAAGCTCAATCCTAGCTCTTTCACTCTCGCTGAGTGCCTGCTTGAGACTAATGATTTTTTGTTTTTTCTTCTGAAGTTCAGTATCCTTCAACGTATCCGCCTGTTTCTTCTCTTCTTCGTTTCTTTACTTGTGCTTGCTGACTTTCTACTCTTAGACCTTGAGTTGTTCTTCAAGCTACTGCTGTTTACTGACTAACCCTTAGTTCTAATTCGCTAGCTCTATCTTCTCATTGGATTCTTGCTAGCATTTGGCATTGAGTTCTTAGTTGAAATTAGTTATTTCTTCAATAGTTGTTGCAGCCTATTTCAGGTCATTTTCGAGAGCTGCAACTTGTTGCTTTAGCTCAGTCACAGTTTCCCCCATGGATTGGCTCCTTCCCAAGACTTAACTCCTAATTTAACAAACTTTCATTAATCATATCATGTAAACAAATTTGATCTTAACAATCTTTCTTTTCGAATCCTCCCGAATCCATAAAATTATCCTAATAATTTATCCATTTTATTTGAATCTGCTTACTTAGTTTCTTCTGTTTCTTGGATGACTTTCTAAAACTGCTGATTCTTCTATTCATATGATCGTACTCTCTCTTCTAATTCCTCTTCTTTCCTTTTGCATTGTTCTCTAACTTGAGCTTATTTCTTCTTTTTCTTAATTAGCTTCGATTTCAGTTAAATATTTGCATCTCTTAGTTCTTCTTCCATCTGCATCCATCCTTGCTCTTTAACTTTGTACTCCTTAATCGTATCCATATTCAATAGAATATCATCACTAGCTTATCTCAGTTCGTATTCCATTCTTTCTAGCTCATTATCTCTATCACCTAGAACTTCACTTAATTACTCACATTTCGAGATATATTCCTTGAGAGTCCCTTTTAAATCACTATTGATAGCTCTTAACTTGGAGGCTTTGTTCTTTTCAATCTATTCCTTCATTTAAATCGTTTCCTTAAGTGCTTGCAGACTCTTATCAACATTTCTCGTTGTCCCATCGATTTACTAACTTTTTCCAAGGAAACTGCGATTCCCATTTGATCGACTCCCAATCTTCTCAGAATATTCCTCATCACTGCTATTATTTCTATCTTCTAAATCTCTTTGGATCTTCGATGATAAAGTGGATGAATTATTCAGGTTCTTGTGGTTAAATCCATTGCGCGATTGAGACATTTCCAACTATTTCTGCTAAGATTAGGAAAATTTCTAAGAAGAAGATAATAAATATCTCTGCTGCTATTGTTAGTCAAAATCTTCATAAGGCTGCGATAATTGCTGGAACTATCTTGTCTGTGTTGTCTATAAGCTGTCTACTAGCTCTCTGGAATGATTGCATTTATCTACTAACCGAAAGAAACCATTGTCTAATTGCTCCTCCTTCTCTCGCAAGGCTTCAGCGGAATCATCTCTATCTCGCTGGAATATATTATATTATTTTTGGGGAGTTTTCGGTCGAGAATTTTGATTGCTGTGATTGTTTCTGTCGCGTTTATTGTGACTTTCATTCTCTTAGAGTTACTGCCATTATTGAGTGTATTTGCCAATACCTGAAGAAGGAGGAGGTGATGGACTAACATTTCTGCTATTATTGTTGGTATTATTGATATTTTCACTATTTCTGATTGGACTGATCAATCTCAGCTATCTTTAACATTTCTACAAGAGAGTTTCGCAATATGGAATCTGTTTGAGGAACAAAAAATAACAAATTTTTCAAAATTAGCTTAAAAAAATCAAAAAAAAGAAGAAGAAACATTAAATCACAATCTATGCTTCTTTACATCTCTTGAATACGGCTGCTAATCTAGTTATGTCTTGAGTTTCTCCAGAATACTTTGCTTTTGAGATATCCAAGCTGCTCTTTCCTGTGAGGAGATTCTCGCTAAGAGCCTCTGCTATTGCCTAATATCGCTGCATACACTTTCAGTTTCGTTGACAATAAATTCAATCGCATCATTGGAACCTCTAGCAGGAGTCTATGAAGGAGCACTTTAAGAAGACAAAGGACGGATTTGTTAAGAAACAACTCCTTTATCTAAAGGGAGGTAGGAATTGCTGCTTTTTTAGGAACTTGGAGAAACGGGAGGTTTGAGTATTCTGCTTTGAGAACCACTGTTGGAAAGGCTCTTAGAATTACTATTAGAATTACTGTTGTTGTTGTTGTTCGATGGAGGATTGCTCTTAGGAAGCTAAGAAAGCAGTTGCTTCTTTGTGAGTTGAGATGTGAACTGAATATTTTAGTAAAATTCAAATGAAAAAAATAAAATGCTTTACAAGAAATGGTTGTCTATTTTTGCAGTTTTTAGCTAATGAAAAGATATGGTTACATCAAGAGCAAGTAGACATTAAGGATACTATTAAGGAGCTGCTGATAGACAGCAGATGAATCCAGTGTAGCTCTGAGCAGATGGCTAAAGAGCTGCGACAAGAATAGATTAACTAATCTTACTGTTTTCTTTCGAACTAAGATAAGCAGATAAATCGTTGAATGCAGGATGTTGTGAGTCTGAATCATGCAATCTAATCAAAGTCAGAGATTGTTTATTGTAATCCCCTTCGAATACGCTATATCTGACAACCAAATCACTTTATTCGTAGAGTTTCTTCTCAGTCAAAATCTCAATTAACTCGCTCAACCGCTTCAAACCATTCACATACCAATTACGGATGTCACTTCTCTTCTTCAATTCCGTATCGACAACGTTGATTTCATTCTAGAGAGATGATTAGCTGTCTTTTTCTGTGTTATCTTGGGATTGAAGATCTACCACAGAGTTGTTGTAGATTAGGAACATGGCAGCAACTAAACGCTAAGGAATTCCTTATTCTCGAGCAGTCTCTACTCTTTCAAGGAGCTCTTCGGCACTGCGGAATATGACACCTTTCTCGTGCTTCTCCCCGCCAGCGAAGGCATAGGTTTTACCACATCTAAAAAAGAAAGAGAGAGAAATTCAAAATTGGTTTCAAAATCAGATGCGTTGAAAATGAATGATACAAAGTTAATTGAGTAGATTGAAAAAAATTATTATCATACCTTGATGGTCCGTAAAGAAGAAGAGATGCAGAGCTGCCTTGTCCTACTTTCTAGACTGCTTCTTTGAGAGTTTTTCTGTAGAATATCTCCTAGCTTTTTACAATAATCAATTTTCAAAGCGTTTCAAAAATAAAACAATAAGCTATTATTTTTAACTTAAAGATCCTAAATTTATTTATTTTTTCTTTTAGAATACCTAGTTTTCGAAGTAAAGACTTCATCTAAGACGAATGTATCAATCTTATCTTCAAATATCTCTTGTGATCTTTCTAGATCCTTATCCGTCTTGAACTAGCTGTTGATGATGCGTGAACGAATTGGAACTTGCGATGTCACGATTGCCTTACAACCTTCTTCAGATCCGGAAAAAAGACTCTATTCTACTCCAGCAGCTGGCTTGACTCTTCCGAAAACTGCAAGGTTCAGCCCTTAGCGCTGACTGGTTGGATTCCCTGGTGCTGAAGTGTTTCTCATTTTTTTCTTTCTTTTTTTTTCCTTTAAATCGAATTCAATAAATTTATTGCTGTGGATTCGCTTTATTGTTAATTATTTCTTGAGTTTGAATCAGAAAAATAAGCTTGTTTATTGTGAATTCAAAACAATAGCAATCTTAAAGTATATTATTTTTAAAGGTTCGAATAAGCTGGCTGGTTTTATAAAATTACTCTCAAAAGAAATATCTATTGAGATGAATGGAAGAGGAAGGGTGGTATGCTAATATATTTTGATACACTTATTTTAGATTTACTATTTTTTTCTTAACATTTTAAATTATCAAAGTGTTTATTATTCTTGTCATTATTAACACATTAACATGCACATTCTTTTAAGAGAATTTATCTTTTTTTTTTTTTCATAATAAGTGATTCTTTGAATGATATGTAGTTTGATCTGGATAATCTAGTCTCATGCTTGGAAGGTTTTTCAAAGCTTAATAAATATTTTGGAATCCCAAAAGGACAGTGTTCGGATTAATTTAAGAATTCTTCAGATAAATTAATAGTCTCTTGAGCCTCAAGGTAGGATATAAAACATAGAAAATCTGCCTCTTCGCTATGATGGAAGAATAATATTCTCATTTACTGAGAGTCTAATCAACTTCCTTTAAGCCTCAAATATTTCTTCAATCCTCCATTAAATTTTTTTCTTTTATGCAAAAGCATATCATAATTTGCTTAGAAATTAAGAATAAAAGATTATTATTTGTTCATTGCTTCGTTATATTGTTGCCAATGAGTTGAATAGTAAATTTAAGAGCAACATTATTAAACAAAAATAAGTATTATTACCAATTCTCTCGACTAATTGCTGTGTAAAATCCACTGAATTCAATAGTTGTTTTTGTTGCTTTAAAAAAAAATGTGTTCACTGGATTCTTAAGTGTTAGTAATGTTTATGAAGTCTTTTAGGTTTGCTTTTTTCTAAGATGTTTCTGGCAATGACTAGCACCCTTCCTTGTTATTTATTGGCCATAGTATCATACTTTGACTGCTATCATTTACCTTTATTTTTCAGAATAAAGCTGTTTTTCAAATATATGTCTACAGTGTTTACTTAATAAATTGAACTGTAAATTCAAAGAAATTCTGGACAAATTCGCAAAATGAGAGAGCTAAAACACAACAGACTAGGCTCCAATTTCTCTAATTTAGTTCCTTTCCATGTTCAATTATAGAATTTCAAGATTTATGTGGGCTGCTAGAGGAGCTAACAGAAGCCCAGCACCAATGCATCCAATTGAATTTCCTGTTATGTTGAGTTCAAGTTTTGAGAGATTAATATGATTACTGAGAGACAATAGCAGATTCTAAACTCCAATATCTGCAATCGAGTTATACTGCAAATTCAGCAGAAAACTAGATAGGTTAATGAGGTTTGAAAGAGGTTTTAATAGTGATTTGGATCCAATGTCTCCAATTTAATTTCTATATAAACTGAGAGAGAGGCTTTCAATATAAACACTATTCGATAGAGGCGATAACAAAGATAATGCACCAATGTCGCCGATTTAATTACAATCTAAATTTATTGATAGTCTAGATAGATTCGCTTGGAAAGCTAGAGGTAATAAAAGAGCTTTTCCTCCGATATGTCCAATATTGTTTCTAAAGAGACTGATGGATAAATCCTGCAGATTTGCATGAGAATTTTTTAAACTAAGAAAAGAAAGCAGATATTCTGCTCCAATATCTCCTATGGAGTTACAATCTAGACTGAGATATAAGGTAACTACATCTTTGAGACACCCCAGAGGAGATAGCAAGTATTATGCTCCAGTGGATGTAATCTAGTTACTCTCAATTTTGAGCGAGAAAGTTGATAACTTTGCAAGATTCTTCAATGGAGACAACAAAGATTATGCACCAGTGTCTCCAATAGAATTGAAGCTTAGATTTAGCTCTAAAGTGATTAGATTCACTATGTTCTTTAAAGGTGATAGAAGAGAAGATACTCCTGTGTCTCCAATCGAGTTACCTTCTAGATCAAGAGAAAGACTCGAAAGACTAATGCAACAACTATTACTGTTATTTAAAAAAGATAAAAGAAATGGTGCTTAGATATCTCCTATGTTCATATCCTGGAGCGAGAGGGATAGGCTTTGTCTGTTTTCTACATGTTTGGTTTCTTTGTCATCTTCGAATAAAAAATGTTGATCTTCGCAAAGTTCAGAACTGTTCAGAGATAAATCTTTAATCCCAGTGGTTGTCTCTAATCTTGAATTCTATTCTAAGATTGTTTAAGTGATACTCAAAGCAGATTCCTCCATAAAGATACATTTCTTGTTGTATCCTTCAACTAGTTTGCTGACATTCATTGCTGCTATTTAATACTCTATTTCCTTTTTTTGATCTTCCTTTCCCTCGATAATTATTTTTTTGTTTCTTTTTTTTTCCTGATCAAAATCAAAAATTTATTCAACTCCTTTTACAGAGATTTTTGTTAACATCTCAACAATCATCAGACACATTTTCACTGAAAAGAAGAATTATTGTGAACAATACTCCTAATTAAATCTGGTTTTATTTGACAGAATAAACAAAAAGGTAAATGATTGCTTTGGATTATTAAATTCTAGGGTACTTGAAACTATCGTTTATGATTTGGAATTTTTTCTTATTTTATTTAAAAAAATTCCATTGCATCAAATTTAATTCAGAATAAAATAGTATAAGAAGGGGGAATCGCTGAAAGATAGTCAAAATAATTAAAGGGACTACAAGGGTTGAGGGAATGGTGATCTGGTTATTGATTTTTAAGAAAAGAGGGGGATTAAATAGTAAGTTTTTTTTGTTTGAGAACTCTTAGATTACTAAATAACTGCAAGTGGGATTGTTGTTATTTTTATGATTTAATTTAAGATGCACAAGTACTTTTAACCCTGATTAAACAATTAATAAAACGCTAAAAAAACTGAACAAATAAATTGACTAGTAAATTATGCACTCACTGATCCTTCCTCCACTTGTGTCTTCAAAATTGGCGATCAAGGATTTTCTTCGATAAGGAAAGTCAACTAATGAAGATAACTTTTCTGATTAGATCCAGCAGTCGTTCCTTAGGTATGACATATCTAACCACTCGATTAACCCTGAGAGCAAAAACAGCATGTAGTCTATTCTGAATCATGAAAGCAGTCACAAATCATTTTTCAACATGCATTCATCTAAAAACAATATCAGCTATTTAAAAAATCCCTATTCAAATTAGCTAAACGCATTCACACCTTTCAAGAAAGAACGTGATTCAATAGGATATCTCATTCAGTCAGTAAACTAAGTAAGATAAAGCAATAAATAAACTACAAGGAAAAATCTCCATATGTTTTCCTCTCCTATTCTCCTTATTCAATATGAGATATTTTATTTGTTTTGTATTTTCCAAGGAAGAAACTACTAAGAAACCATCTGCGGCTAGGAGAAACTTAATGGATTAACTAAACGCGATAACCTTGAGGAATCATCCAACAGGTAAGAAAGCAATCCTCCCTGATGCCTTTTCTTCCTCAAAAAAATGTGGGACTCTTGAAGCTGAGCCAGAATACTCGTTTCTTAGGAGGTATGAAGGATTGAAGTTTTGATTAAAATTGCTTTCTTTTTCAACTTGAATTTGCGAAAATAAAAAGAGAGGTAGAATCAAACCTCAAGAGAAATATTTCTAATATTTAAAAAAGGGAAATTGTTTCTAAATTTGCTAATCTTAAAACAAACTTCAAAACATCTACAGCGATATGATTATTTTGACATACATTTTTTTTTTGAATTATATTTTTGAAGTAGGAAAGGGAGCATTTCTGCCTAAGAAGAACAAGAATAGTAACAATAATTTGTAGTAAAATTGCATGTTCGTTCTGATTCTTGCAGTAGTAAGTTTAAGAATAAAACTGAGGAATCGAACACTCCAAGTAATGAATATTTTCATTACAATCACTCAATCAAGAATGACTTTAAGCAGTTATTGAAATAAAGCTCATCTAATCGGTCCCTTCTTTTAACTGAAATAACTGAGAACCACCCCAAAAACAAATGCATAACGCAAGAGCAACCTTCAATGCTGGAAAGAACTTAGTCACATAAGTAACTCATTCATCTTAAGATCACTAGTAACAGATAAGAAGTGAGACCATCAGTGGGGAATTATAACCCGAATTATGCAACTGTGTAGAAATCCACAGAAACTCACTTAATCTAACCACTTACTGTTGAAGAGTAGCTTCAATTCCAAGCATCATAATAATAGCAACAACAGGTAAACAAGTTCTCCACTGACATATTACATCCTAAGCTAAGGAAACATTAGATCAAGCTCAAAACGTAATAATAATAATAATCAGCTTATTTTAACTTCTTTTGCTTTGAAAACTATTTTTGCTGTTTTGTTATTGAATTTTACTGAAATCAATTCTCTGACTGTTTTTTTCACTGCAGAGAATCCTGCAACTCTGATGATGAAGGATATGAAAAGCAGTTCAACAAAATGATCAGAGAAATTAAAAGTAACATTGTCATTACATTATATGAATAGTCCAAATATTTTTGTTGTTTTTTTTCCAGAAAAAGTTAGACTAGAGTAATAGCTCAATCAAGGTAATCTTCTTCATCCAGATGGCGACAAAGAGTTACTGAAAGTAACTTCACAAGAAGAGGTTGAAGAAATCGCAAATAACTTCAAGAAACGCTTAGAATACACCAAGAACATCCTCAACAAGTTGAAAAAATCACTTGGATAAGGGAAACAAAGTATACTTCATTGAATCAAAGATTGCTTAGTGAACAATAAAACTCGAGAGAGTGAAGTCTTTAGCATTAACTAGTTGAATACTTCAAATAACATCTCGAGATGATTAATTATTTTTCCAGTTAGAAAAAAATGGATTATTCTGCTGAACAGTACAATGGATGTGTGTTTTTTGCATGCTCTTTTTTTAATTATCATCTCTGAATTTCTAAGACGGATCTTATCACTAAGTGCCTAAAAAGGCAGTTCCAATTTTCTCACTTTCTTTTAATTAATTTCCTTTAATACTATCCAAGAATTTGATCCGATTAAATGTCTTATCGAGATATTGCGATGATCTGTTTTTGACATGTTGAATTACTTTAAAAATTTTTGAGAAAAATATGATAAAGAGTAGGAGATATCTATCTTCAAATAATAATTGTTTTATGTTTGTAAGCATTATGTATGAATCTGATCATTATTTTTCTGTAATATCATAATAAGATCAGAAAACAACCATAGAAAAATTAATAATCCTATCGAGCAAAATTTAATAATAAATCCTTTCAGAAATAGGTATCGCTAATGAGAATAATTAAAAATATTATTTTAGCAAAGATACGTCAGATTTCATGAGAGAAATCATCTCCCTTCATGTTGGACAAGCTGGTGTGTAGATAGGCAATGCTTGCTGGGAACTGTACTGCATTGAGCATTCCATAAATCCGGATGGAGAAATGAAAACGAACTCATTGAATGGATCAGATTGCAATTCTTTCTAAACATTTTTCTCAGAAACCAGCAAATCTAAATTTGTGCCCAGAGCAGTATTCTTCGACTTAGAACCCACTGTCATTGACTAAATCAGATAAGGGACTTACCGCAATCTCTTCAGCAAAGATGATCTCATTTCTGGCAAAGAAGATGCAGCAAATAATTTTTGTAGAGGATGCTACACCATAGGCAAGGAATATGTTAACGAATGTCTCGATAGAATCAGAAAACTTACAGAAAATTGCGATTCCTTTCAAGGATTCCTCTGTTATAGTTCCATCGGAGGAGGTACTGGTTCTGGGTTTGGATCACTTTTAGAACAACGCCTTTGCTTTGACTACAGTAAGAAACTTAAATTTGGATTTAAGATCTTCCCATCTCCTACACTCACAAATACAGTTGTGGAGCCTTACAATGCCATTCTTGCAGCACATTGCCTACTCGAAGACAACACCTGCACTTTTATCATAGACAATGAAGCTCTTTATAGTCTCTGTGAATCGAAATTAGGCATTGAAAACCCAGATTTATCAAACATAAATCGAATAATCGCCCAATTTAGTTCTTCTGTTACTGCATCTCTCCGCTATGAAGGCAGCCTCAATTCTTCTCTGGCTGACTTCGCTATGAATCTTGTTCCTTATCCTCGCTTACACTTTTTGGTCTCCGCCTTAGCACCATTGATATCTAACGAAGAATGCTCATAAGACTAACTTTCTGTATCTTTCATGACTAAATCAGTTTTCGAACCTGCTAGTAATTTAGCAACATGCAACACAAAAATAGGGAAATATTTAGCATGCTCGATGATGTTTAGAGGAGATATTGTCCCATATGACGTCAATAGTTCTATTGAGGCTATTAAGAAACAGCGGACAATAAGTTTCGTGGATTGGTGTCCAACTGGGTTTAAGATTGGAATAAATCACTAGCCACCGAGTGTAGTGCCTGATTGTGAGCAAGGGAAGGCATCCAGATCATGTTGCTTGATATCAAATTCAACTTCGGTTGTGAACATTTTCTCAAAGATAAGTCATAAATTTGATTTGATGTATTGCAGAAGAGCATTTGTGCACTGGTACGTAGGGGAAGGTTAAAGTGGAGGTGAGTTCTTTGAAGCTAGGGAGGATTTTGCTGCTTTGGAGAAGGATTATGATGAAGCTTAGTAAAATTCATGTACATAAAATAATGATGAAGAAGGATCTTTTGAATGAGAAAGATAGCTCTTAATGTATGTTTTTGAAAGGCTAAATGTTAAATAAATGTATCAATTTAAACTATTCTGTGCAATAGAAATTCTAAGCATCACAATGAGTCAAAAAAATAAAGATAAACAAATCTAAAAATCAATAAGTTATCATTCTAACTTTCACACGTTCAGGATCAATAATCTGTTATTAAAACTACTGCTGTCTGTTGGTAGATATCTTTATGTTCAAAAAAGTAGCAGAGATATTAACCCTCACTTTATTTCTGTTAAATCGATTTATATTTTAAATGAAATTATCATTAATTATCTTTCTTTTTCTTAGAAAGCTTATTATCAATATCGATCGAAGTAATTCATAGATTTTAGATGATTTTGACCGCAAAGATTTTTTTCAATAGAACAAGCTGTTCTTCTTTGAAATGGACAACAAGATCTTGAGCTTTACAGTACAAAACAAATTTCGTAAAATAAGAATGGTATTCAAGACTTTTTTCCACTCTTTACATTTGATTTACTAAGTACTGTTTCAGGAAAGTTTATTTACTAGGTAAGAAAACACACATTCACATAAATATGCTCTTTTATTGTATTTGGGATTATTCTCAGAACTTTAAAAGTGCAAAACGTCATTCAATTTATCCATTTCGATACTGAGGATATTTTTAGAAGCAAGCGATAGTCTGCGGTGAGTTTAGATTTTTCTGAAAGAAGATTATTTCAAAAAAATTGTCATTAGACACATTATGATAGCTTCAATTAGCTGATTACATCTAAAGACATGTTTATTTTGAAAAATTTTCTTATGTGAAAAGATTCATTCAGATTTTATTGATCAATGTGCCTTGTTTATGAAAGCCACACTATTAAAATGAAAGGTCAAATTTCTTCTTTTGTATTGCTGATTTGAAGGTTTAAGATCTTGCTTTGGATTTTAACCAATCTTGATTTAATCTTCTTTTGTTATTTTGGTTGGTGTCCTTGGGATTGGTCAGAAATTTTTGTTTCTGGGGATTCTGAGAAAGAAAATTTTTAGAATTTGGTGAATCAAATTTGAAATGGAAAGAGATTAGAAAATTAAGACTGCTACTCTTTTTTCGTGCTTTCCAATCTTTAAATGGGAAGGAGTGGGAGCTGAGTCTAAAAAAGAGAACAAATAAATTGAAAAACTTTGAGAAAAACAGTAAGGTATTACTTAAAATGGAAGTAATTAGATAATAGAGTTCATGCAACTCCAATCAAGTGGCTTAGAATAGGGCTGATAATCCTTTGAAAATATCGCGTGAGGTTATTTAAAAGGTTCTTTAAGTTAGATGCAATAATCATCCTTAAAGGTATGCGGAATATCTACATCTGGTACCTAATGTAGAGAAAGCAAGAATCTGTAACATGTGCGTAAAGGAAAAGGGAATTTCACGCAAAAACTATCAGGAGATTAAAGAAATATTTGAGGAGTAGAGCGAGTGTGCCATGTTATACTACCCTGTCCTAATGAACTCAGAACCTGTCGAAATTCTCCAAAACATTGAAGAAAATATGGATTAAGAAATAAATCTAATGGATACGTACTTTTAGGAGCTAATGAACTAAATTGAAGTGATAATTAGCAGAAGTAAATAAGCCCGAAAATTGAAATTGAAGCAATATGGTGAGATTTATCAAAATTCTAAGGTCTATTGGTCTGAAATACTTGATATAAATAATCTAAGGCAAATTCTAATAGATGAAACAAAAGAAGAAGGACTTGTCTAATTCATCCGAAATCATGCTTCTAATGCAGAGAGAAACGCTCAGAAAATGAAATAAGTTAGCGATTAATTACGAGGTATCAAGGAAGAATTTTCAGTTGAATAACCTAACAGAATTAGAAGTCTGATATGCGCACTTCTTGAAGAGACTAACTTCTTTAACGGTACTCATCCAACTCCTCTTTATGCTATTCAGCAAGTATAATAATTTATTTCAAGAGCTTTCAGATTATTATTCTAAACTTTATCTTATTGAAGCTTTTGTTATTGTTTGAATCAATTATTAGAGCAATGAAATCAGAAATGCGCTTTAAAGTAAACAATAGCAACTAGAGAATTGCTAGAGTTAATCTAGCCAAGCCCAGCGAACTATGTATGAGCAGCAGCAGCAACTTCTTTAGGAAATGCGAATCTTAAAAGAAAAATATTCATCGGAAATCACCAGCTTGAAATAGGAAAATACTAGCCTAAAATAAGAAATCTCAGATTTGAAGCAAAAAAACTCAGCGATAAAGCAATAGCTCGATGTAATAAAATTTTGATCTTATAAATTATTTGATTCTAATGTCTTTTTATTGGGAGAAGGAGAGTAACGCTAGTTTGAGGGATCAATTGAATCGTGAAAAGACATCTACTCAATCGTTGAACCAACAACAACAGCAACCTATTATCATAGGGGTAAATAAAAATAACTAATTTTAAATAATTTAAATCAGAAAAGAATATCTTGAGAAGATATTTAAGAATTCGAAATTAAAAAAGGATGTATTATTGAATAAGCCAATTAGAAACAGAAATTTAGACTGGGATGCAAGAAAATACTTTAGCAGATTTTATAAAAAATTAAAACTTAAATGCAAAGGGGAAAACAGTCATTTAATATTATCAAAAATACCTAATTTGTTAATTTTAAAATAAATAATAGCAGCAACAACAGAAACAATAGCAACAACAACTAAAATCCACTAACTCACAAGCTGATTACGATAAGTACATATCCTTATTCAAACAGTGTGCAGATAAGGAGTTAGTGTCGCGGCGGTGGTCGCGGGAGTCGCGGTCGTCGTGGTCGTCGTGGCGGGAGTCGCGGTCGTGGTCGTACGCAGATACTTTCGAAGAATGGTAGGCATTCTCTGAAGAAGAAAGGCAAAAATAACTGAATATTCTTTAGAGTTTATTAAGTAATTGCAACTGAGGACAAATCTGATATTATTTTTTTCTTTAAGTTTCTATGTTTTGTAGCTATTTACAACAATCATCAACACTTTTTTATGCCTTTTCAGAGTCTTTGAATCATTTTTTTGTATTTAAATCCAATAATTTTTCCTAAAAATTTATTTACTCATTCAAGCGTTAGATTTTTCATTATTAATTAATAAACATTTGCATAATTTAATTCATACTTTAGAATTTCCTTTGATCTTTTCTCTTTTAGTACTTTATAATTGAATTCCCACTAGGTAATACTATTTACTACTACTATGATTCTAATTCTTATTGACCCTGATGTTGAGATCTTAATCATTCATTGCAGCTATTGCTTCCAAATACTGAGTAGTAAATTACAAGCAAGTCGAGATGAAAGAAATCTAAAAAACAATATCTTTAGAAACTCACGCCTGCAAAGCTCGCACAGACTATGCAATATCTAGGTGGTTTATGAAATGTCTGTCCTAACAAGATGTGATAACTGAGATTACAATGCGCTTATGCAGTTGTAAAGTTAAGCTTATTAAAACATGTTCTTTAGGTGATTTCAATCTAGCCATTAGATAATACAAAAATAAATAGTCTGTATGAAATAGTTGTGACTGATTTTAAATTAAAATATGTTGAATAATTTATAAATGATAATTGTTTTATTATTTGTGAGCATTGTGTTTGAATCTGATTATTAGATATCTGTACTCATACTAAGATCAGATAACGACGAATAGAAAAAGCAATAATCCTAATGAACAGAATTGAATAATAAATCCCTTGAGAAATAGGCATCTCTAATTCATGAGAGTAATTAAAAATATTTTTTTAGCAAAGATACTTCAGATTCCATGAGAGAAATCATCTCCCTTCATGTTGGACAAGCTGGTGTGTAGATAGGCAATGCTTGTTGGGAGCTGTACTGCATTGAGCATTCCATAAATCCTGATGGAGAAATGAAAACGAACTCATTGAATGGATCAGATTCCAATTCGTTCTAAACATTTTTCTCAGAAACTAGCAAATCTAAATTTGTGCCCAGAACAGTATTTTTTGACTTAGAACCCACTGTCATTGACTAAATCAGATAAGGGACTTACAGTAATCTCTTCAGCCATGATGACCTCATTTCTGGTAAAGAAGACGCAGCAAATAATTATTGTAGAGGACACTACACCATAGGCAAGGAATACATTGATTAGTATCTCGATAGAATCAGAAAACTTACAGAAAACTGCGATTCCTTTCAAGGATTCCTCTGCTATAATTCCATCGTAGGAGGTACTGGCTCTGGGTTTGGATCACTTTTAGAAGAACGCCTTAGCGTTGACTACAGAAAGAAGCTTAAATTTGGATTTAAGATCTTCCCATCTCCAACACTTACAAATACCGTTGTGGAACCATACAATGCCATTCTTTCAATACATAACCTACTCGAGCACAACACCTGCACTTTTATCATCGACAATGAAGCTCTTTATAGTCTCTGTGAATCGAAATTAGGTATTGAAAACCCAGATTTATTAAACGCAAATCGAATAATCGCCCAATTTAGTTCATCGATAACTGCATCTCTCCGCTATGAAGGCAGCCTCAATTCTTCCCTTGCAGACTTCGCTGTGAATCTTGTGCCTTATCCTCGCTTACACTTTTTGGTCTCCGCCTTAGCACCATTGATATCTAACGAAGAATGTTCA
>Ga0302271_10000873_pt1 | contig 29733 bp, 26 predicted proteins | sample III_Bog_N1_1_FD_198767 | JGI IMG/M metagenome (GOLD analysis project Ga0302271, IMG submission 198767) | Peat permafrost microbial communities from Stordalen Mire near Abisko, Sweden - III_Bog_N1_1 | ecosystem: Environmental > Terrestrial > Soil > Wetlands > Peat | place: Sweden: Abisko... | reverse complement strand
CCCAACCCCAACCCCAACCCCAACCCCAACCCCAACCCCAACCCCAACCCCAACCCCAACCCCAACCCCTAGATCAGATAAAGAAGGCTAACTCGTTCTTCGATTTATCCTTGCAAGCATAAAGAGAGATGATAGGATTAAATATTGTAAGGAATTACTTTGCAAACATGAAAGTTACTCAAATACTTGTATGTTGTTTTTCAAGAAAACATACAGCAATTTTTTATAAATTGAAGTCAAGTTCAATCAAGCTGCATTTCATGATCATCACCACCTTTGCATCTACCTAAACTTTGATCTCTCGTAGCATTATCCGCAATATCACTTTAAGCTCTTCCTTATGCATCTTCCTCATAATCAATCTTTAGAGTCTCTCTGATTTGACAGAGATTTGTTCTCGGTTAATTTAAGAGTAACTTCAGTTTTGCATCAAATGTTGAAGCCAACGGTGAATGCTAATATCTTTCCTTGAATTCAAGTGCTAATTACTAGAAATACACGACATCCTTGTAGACAACTAAGGAATAGTCAAACAGTAAAGTCGTAACTAAAACCAGCAGGAAAACGTAGTAGAAATCAGGTGATGAGAATATCCGCGTGAGAATATTGTACAGATCGTAGTTCAAGAAGTAATTCGCGAAGAGTTACAGAAAGAAATACAAAGAAAGACAGAGGATCTAAATGAAGATGCTGAGAGAATACAACATGTTGGAGTGGACAATCACTTTGAAGTTCGCAATGAATACAGCCAACATGAAGATAACCTATCCGATTTATGTCAAATCAGCGATGTACTGATTGTCGATTTATGAATCCAAAGTGAACATCGTTACGACGTATATCAACGCTGCATGGAAGAACCCTTAGAAGAACCAGAGCATTAGTTCCTTTCCATTTAAGAATGATCCATCCATGCCAGTTTTATACAAATGAGGGCATTTGACAAGAACCTTTGAGGAGAGATTCTTGTCAAGCACAGCATATGCTATAATTGGGAAAGCTGTGAATAATGCGTTGAACATCTAGAAAATGTAGATATCGTAGAGATTAGCACCAGAGAAGCTATTCAAAGGATAACAAAAGAACAATTAAAAAAGTAGGTATTTTTCTAATAAAACCAACCGAAATCTTTCAACAATTTGTGCTATTTTTACCCAGAGCTGAACCCGAAGTACAGCAACGGCGTGAGATACATAGCATTTTTATAGAAATTAAACAAAATAACAGTAGAATTCCTTCTGTAGCATTCTCTACCATGAAACAGCAGCAATCGTTTCAAGATCTTGAATTCGCCTATCGCATAATCACTCGATCTAGCCGCTTACATCCCTTCTAGCCCTTTAATACCCACACCTACATGCGCTTCAGTGATCATATTCACATCATTCGCGCCATCGCCGATCGCTAATGTTCTTTTTCCTTTTCCTTCTGGGGAATTGCGATATATTGTCACGACATCTTTTTTTTGTTTCGGGGAGACTCTGCAAGCTATCACACTCTTAGATTTCGAACCGATTCTAATCAGTTGATTCGATAACTCAGATGATTCTAAGATCTCTGTGAGCATCTCACCTGTCACCACAAGACAAAATATTTCTCCTGGTTGTTTTTAAGATATTCTCTTTTCCATTTGGGTCATTTAAATGGATAGTGGTTCTTATTCAGATTAATGGTCGATGCTGAGGATCGTGTCAGTCTTCTCCAGGACTTTAGTAGATAGTCCAATGTTAATAGCAGTTTCTTTCTTGTCACCAGTTAGAATCCAAAATAAGATTCCTGCTTCCTAGAAAAAAGAAAAACAAACAAATTTTAACAAAAAGGCAAGTAATATCCAATAAAGCCTCTCTCTCTTTCGCAAATATTCATCTACCTTAAGTATTGAAATAGTCGATTCGACTTAATCTTGTAGTCTATCTTCAATCGCAGTCGCAGCAACGATTTCAAGATTAGATTCAATCTCATTTTGAAGCTCAGCTACTCGTTCTTCTCTGTTCGTCATTGCAGCTAAAGCACTATTGTACCTGCTATTCCAATCGTTAAACTCCTCTTCCGTTAATGATTTCTAACCAAGAAGCAACGTCCTGAGACCTATTTTAGCATACTCCTCCAAAGTTTGCTGTAGATCACTAATTAGTTTTTTCCCTTCTTCAGTTTTTTTATATTTTTCCTCATTTATTCTTCCAAGAATAATAGAATCAGCACCCTTTGTTAATATAACAATTCGATCATTCTACAGATCCTTAATTATCACTGACATCCTCTTCCTATCACTGTTGAACTCCAACGTATGGTACAGTTAATATTTCAGGCAAATACCTAAACCACCCTGCTCTTCAGCAGACTAACCCTAATCTTCCTGATAATATTTCTTATTATGCTTGAAGATAGTGATAATATCCTTCCCATCAGCACCTTGGTATTCATATCCAGTGTATTTAGCAAAGTTAACAAGTGCTAGATCATCAGGAGAAGCTGCTTGGTATTCATAATCTTTAATGATAGTGGAGTTTCTGTTGTTCTTAGATGAATCACCGCTATTCGATGATTCTAGATTCTTTTGTGAGCTGGTACGCTCATTCTTGGGATTTGTTAATTGAATCTAAGAAATTGGCTAAATGTCATTAGATAAATGCATTTCTTGAACTTATTACTGTCCAGATATGCTATCTCTGACTTTCCCTTGAATCTTATCTGAGATAATTTGATTCATTTGGTTTTGATCTTCAAGTGAATGATCTTTTTCGCTAAGAATCACAGAGTGACATAAAGAAAGATGTAATAACGCATCGGTTATGGGACTTGGTACGGATGGTTGGTTAAGATATCCAATGAATTATTCATCTTGGAAGTTCACATTAGTTACTGGATTCATTTCAGTTGAAGGATTAAGGGATTTCGCAGCAGTGTTTGCTTCAGTTTTGAGACTGCCATATGATTTACCATCCACGTAGAGGCACTTGAAATTCATGATGTTGCAAGTCAATGTGCCTTTTAGGGAATTAAATGAAAAAAATACTAAGTTTAAGATGTTTCTTGACTTGAAGAATATTGAAATAATTCCTTTTTTTAACTTACCAGTTTTATCTGAGAAGATGCACTGAATTTATCCAAGATCTTCATTGAGATTGGAAGATTGCACTGTTGGATAAAAACCATTGTAGCTCATCATGAGTTTCTCATTGGAAATGAGCATAGCTTGGAGGAATCGGATCATCTCCAACGAGACGAGAAGAGCAATCGGTACAAAGTTCAAAATTGACATCAACCAAATTCCACTTGAAACTAATATGGACAGAGCCCATTTATTCAGAATATCATCGTCTTCTATAAACAAATATGATAACTCGTTCTTCTTGACAGCGTACCAGATTGCATCATAAATAGCTGCGAAGAAACAAAACGCAAACTGCAACGCACACACGTACAGAATGTATCTTATCAAAAAAGAAAAAACAAATCAATATTCAATAGATACTTTACAATTTAGTCTAAACCCCCCACTGTAAATCTACTTGCTCATCTTCTGTTCTACACCACTTTGCTTAATATCGGCAGTGTGCGAGTTCAGCATGATCTTTGTTTCATGCCCTGTGTAAACTACCACGCAGTATGCCCATTTAGTATTCTTGAGAACACAACCTCTCAGAAGAATATTCTTTTCGTCTAATGTGATTCTTTCACCTCTTTTACCATCATTTCTCACTTCTTGGATGTTCCCTGTGAAACTATACAATTGCGGGTTAGGTCCCTCATAATTCACTTTGACTTTCTTTGTCAGCAGACTCAAGTCAGTAGGATAACTATGGTAAAAGAGGTTTTTAAAACAAATTAGTTTACAAACAAAATCGAATTCAAAACATAATAATATTATCTAATAAGCTTATTTTAACTTGATATTTGAGTGATTTGCATGTATCTCTTTGGTGTTATTACATTTAATTAAGAACTTGCTTCTAAACATATTTCGGTTTGAGATTGGTCTCCCCATCTAGATTCTTCGTCTCCACAAAAACAGATCCCTTTGGATCAGAAGATCTCAATAGAACCACATCCGCTGGGATCATCTCATTCTATCTGATTTTAATCACCGCACCTACTAGCAGACTTTCACTGTAGACATCTAAGAATCTCCCTGATCCACCTAGACTCAACCTAGATGACATTCTCATTTATGCTTCAGGTATTTTAATCGCTTTATGTGAAATAGATTGGTTCTCTTAAGAATCAGAAGAATGTCTTTTGAGATCTTCAAGGAGATCCTTAAGAGCAGCGACAAATAGAATGAACAACAACGGCAAGTAAACCGTCGGAATCGAAGACGAATTGGTGATCTACGGAATCATCTGCAACAGCCCCATAATTAAAAAATACACATTCGATACTTTCGAGAATTATTCATATAAATTTAATGGCAGAAACGACAAGGGTGTGTATCTAGATGTCTAGATTCTATTGTCCTTGAAGGTTATGCTCTCCTCCGCTACAGTAAGACTGCGCTATCCTTACGCTTACTCCCAATCAATGTCATGAACATTCGAAAGTCGGTCTCGAAGTACTTAATACATTGATTTTCTGCGACTAAGCGAATTTGATCTACGAACACGAGATTCCTCTCGATTTCGCTGCTCCTCCTCGATACTCGTTGACAACCGTTAAGGCATAGTAGAAGAAGGTTTCAGAACTTAGAATCTCAGTTTCTTTTCTGGTTAACCTGAAACTAATATTTTCTAATCATTAAAATCATCATACAGTTCCTTTCTTTCTTCTTCTTCGTCATCCTATGCGTTGATGCTGTTCGGGTAATGCCGTGAGGGTTCAATCAGCCGTTTTTGTAAATCTTTTTCAGGATTTTCAATGGGATCCATGTTATTCGATTTTGTGTGTGCGAGTGTGTATGCTTGTTATTATGTTAGAATATCAGATCTTATGCTGTTTCGTAGCAAAGCTAGATAGATTTTCACTTTTTTGAATTAAAGATTTACTTATCAAGAATATTCAATCCATCTGAGGGAGGTTATCTGAGGAGAAATTCCTTTCTATTCAAACAAAAATTTCCCCAACCAAGATCTTGATCAAAGGCCTAATGTATCCTTCCTCAGGTCTATCTATCTCATTCTCCTAATTATTGAATTATTAATTGAACTTACCTTAAATGTACAATTTATAAAACACTTACGTTTATTTCCCTAACTATTATTTATTTTCCTTATACAGAATTCAAAATTCTCCTTTTATTATCTGATTTCAACAGCTACTCAACACATCAACTGCTAATTGAAAATAAAGTAACTTTGATACTGTCAGCTGAAAAAAAAACAATTTATTACATTAGAGAATACAATACCAGAAATAGACAAAAAGACCAAAAAAAATTTATTTCCTACCTAATATCATAGTAAATTTAGATATTCCTTGTCAGGCATCTGCTCAGGTTTATCTGGTTCCCAGATTGGAATATCATTTTGAGGATTGAATTATATTTTATTTTTCATTGCACTTGGAGAACCAAAAAAGTAAACATCCCAAGATTTGATGTAAATTTAGCTTATTTTGTTTGTTGCTATTTAAAACAATTTTATTATGGATTGAGAGAGTGAAATAGCTGGCAGGAATATTTGTTTCTACTGATTTATTCATTGTTGTGCCATTTGAATATTTTTGTTCTAAGCATTAAAAAAATAGCCTTCAATCAAAAAAAGAGGATTATTGATAATAAATCTCCATTGCGTGCGAACTTTGCAATTAAGAATTGGAGGAAAGATGCTTAGAAAATGGATGGAATCTTCCGCCAATATTTTGTTTGTTCTTTTATAAAATTTCTTTTCTTTTGGAATACAATAAATAGTTAATTGATTATGTTTGGAGAGTAAAGGGTGTAAATAGGATTTGAAAAATTTTTACATATAAGAAGAAGCTACTCAAACTAAGCAGGTTTTATCAGAAAAAGCATTAGTTTTTAGTGAAAATAAAAAAGCTATTTGGAAGTTTTATAAATAATTGAAATTGATTAAAAGAAGATTGTCGATGAGTGATCACAAAAAGATATGTTCTTACTATTTGAGAACTGAAAATGAGATGTAAGAACCAGAACTCGTTAAGAAACTGCACAAAGAGTCCTTAACTGAGGCTAAAGATTGCACTAAGCTCACAACATAAGATGAACAAATGGAGAGTCTAAATAAGAAGCAAGAACATATCTTGCAAGATATTGAAAATGAGAATATCTAAAAGTTCATTGAGGAATAAATCTCTAAATTTAACCCACCTTACTGTTAAAACTGCCCGAAAAGAAGAGCTGATAGGGTATGTGTCAACAAGAACTGCGGACGCAAATATATGTAATTGATCTGCGGAAAGTGTCACTGCGATGCTCACAAGGATGCAGCAACAAAACATGAAATAGACATCGCAGAATACTTCACAAAATTAGCGAAATTCCTCAGCACACAGCAATACCAAAAGAAGTAATCTAAATCAATAGTCGACACAGATAATTTAGCTTAATTGTTCCCTGTGATCCAAGAAATCAAAGAAAAACTAAATTATTTAAAGAATAATCTCATTAATGCAATTAAAATCCACTAATCTCCTTCTGAAATGCATACAAACCTGTAGGACAGCATATCAGGTTTTCTGACATAATCTAAGATCGAGAACTTCCAAGAATAGCTTGACAACATCAAGAAAACAATCCTCTTTCAAGCCAACAAATTCTCCTGGAACGATGGATACAAAACTTTGGAAATTTTTTCCTAAACAATAAAATAACTAGAATCCTTTACAACTTCAATGAACTAAACAATCGCACAATCATTCCTCTAATACAAAGTCGATTTGTCGAAAATCTAATACTTTCATAGTACAGACCTTTGTAGAGAAAAAAGCATCCTCATCAACTAACTAATCAAACCAGGAAACGAAGGGATAACCTTAGCAACTTGCAATGCAATCAACTAATCATAAGTCTTCTTGGGCTATTCATTTGACACAGCTAAAAAATACAGATTACGTTTCCGCTTTGACATCAAACCTATGGAATTCATCATGATCGGAGTAATGCCTATATCCAAAGTTTCAACTGATTGGGTATGCAACATCTAAGATTAATATTTTGTAAAGCGCTTCATGAGTAACTTGCCCGCACAAGAATGTTCTAGAGTTACCCGTGGCAGGGATCTCAGTGTTATCTCTGAATAAAATATGCAAATTGAAATGAGAATTGATTTCGAAGAAAATTATGTAGATTTCTCAGATTTTCCTGAATAAAAAAATATCAACACAAGCCATCTAGATAACAAGTTTTCAATTCAAGGACCGTATGTGCTGGCATTAGCATTCTACAATACGAATCAAATAACAATTGAATAATTGGATGAAATACCTTGTGTAGATCAATATTGAAGAAAATTGATGTTCTTGGAGGTTATGCATTGAGATAAAAAGTGAAATTTGATTTGAGTGATTTGATATTTGAAGGATTGTCAGTGATGCAATTTGGGAAACGCAAGTAAACTAAAAGATTCTTAGCAGGAATAGCAAAGTTAGTTGCACCTACAAAGCTAAATAGCCCTCGCAGCCCCTTAAACTTATTTTTATTACTCATTTTTACAATATCCAAAGCATACTAATTTTACCTAGTAAATCAATGAATCTCTTTATTATGTAGCTTAGTTTTTGTTTAATCTTTCATCAATACCTTTGTCTTTCCACTCTTCCCCCTCTATTATTTTAATTCATTATTCTCTTTGATCTTGAAGTACTTGAACAGACTACACTTTGGTTTTGTTTGACTCTCAAAACAAATACACATAAATCCACTCTTTTTCAAACAATCTATGATAATAATGTCAAACTCACTCATGATTTCTCAATCCTTCTTATGAAATGAGAAGCTGCCCATCTATTAAAACAGATCAAATAACTATCTCTCCTCTTTTTATCTTCGATGTGACATCTGTGTATCCTCCAACAAACTATCCATCAACGAAAATCATGGGTACTGTTCTCCAATTGAGTTGATTAGCTAACTCCTGTCTCTTTGCTGGATTTAGATCAGTATCAATGAACTCATATGTTGCGCCCATATCTTGAAACATGTCTTTAGCTCGAAGACAATAAGGACAGGAGTTTGTGCCGAAAATCTTAATGTCTTTAGCCTTTCCTGTGGATTTCGGGATGGAACTTCCCATGAAATTTGCAACTAATCGAGTTAGCTTTGAGAATTACATATATTTTAGATGAAAGATTAATAGAGTTTGAGAGTTTTGATTTAATTTATTGTTTTTTTTTGTTTTTTTTCTTTCCATGAAATTTCTAGCATTTCTTTGGGAGTTTTAAGCTATGGATTTTTAAATTCCCAAAGAAATATGCCTTCGTTCTCAAAGAATTAGAGTCAATTCCTATCATTTTGACCTTGTCCAACCAACTTGAAGACCTTTAATCACAACAGTAAAAAAATCCATGAAGGAACGAATTGATGAATTTTCTCAGGAATGTTTCTCAAATAGGTCTTCAAATCATTTTAACTTTCAAATAGATTTTCAATTAAATTTGAGATTAATTCCTAATAACTTAGATAATAAGTGCAATTAATTTTTAAAATAAATAATAAGTGAAATGATTGCTTCCCTTTCTGAGCTTCCAATATATGGAAAATTCCTTAAAGGAGCTCTTACTTCATAAGAGAATCTTCTCAAAAAGATTAAGGTACCTTTTTGAAAAGCATAATCCCATATGATCTTACATTTATTATTTGGAAATGCTGTCAATCCGCAATCCTAAATAGCATTTTGAAGTGAGAGAGGTAAATATTAATATCAATTCTCCGAATTAGGATTTAGAAGTAATCCAAATCATAAAAAAAGAAGATTAAAAATATCAAAATCAAAGTGAAGAATCTCTAAAATATCACCAAAATATCTAAAAAATATTTATAAAACTAATTCGCCCCCTCCCCCTTTGAGAAATGGAAGAAATGCAAATCAACCCCGTCAGCAGTCTTGCCACTCGCAAATCTGCTGCATACTAGAATGCCAAGATTAAGCGTGTGAAATAAGCATAATAAGACCCTAAATATGATTTCCCTAGTCCTAGACTTGGTACAGTTTTTCCAGAGACTCATTTCATGGATTTAAGAGTGACTCAAGATGATAAAATTATTAAACTTGCTACATATCGCTACAAATAAATAGGATTAGAACAACCAAAAGCGATTATTTTCCTTTTTCATGGATTAAATAGCAGTGTTTCGCATGGTTCTCATGTTGCAAAAGCATTGGCTGAAGCTGGTCTTTGCGTGGTTGGCTTTGACCATAGAGGATTTGGAGCAAGTGAAGGTATCAGAGGATTCATAGAAAGCTAAGAAATTCACCTTTCTGATAGTCGTTTATTCGTTAATCAAATCGAAAAAATCTACGGCAAGGAAATCAAGAAATTCTGTTCTGGATTATCCATGGGAGGCATGGTAAGTTACAATCTAACTCTAGAGTCACCTTAGCTTTTTGCGGGAGCGATTCTTATGGCCCCAGCTATCTAGAACATGATCGGAAATATCCTTCTTGGAGCAGTTAAATTCATTGGTATTGTTTAGGTTTTTCGTTGTAAACTTCAATAAAAAATAACCTTTTTAAATATTTGCTATCCTTCAGGAAACGTTGCTCCTCGCTGGAATGTCATAAAACTATCTGGAGGCCGCTGTCACAAAGGTCCTGCCATGACAGCATACATGAGGTCAGATCCAAATACTTTTACAGATAAAATGTGCCCATCGACTATTAAGATGATTCTCACCGCGAGTGATGAGAGCAACAAAACCTTCTAGCATTATTCTTCACCGTTCTTGGTTATCCAAGGAGGAATGGATAAACTGGTCGACCCAGATGTTGGATTTGATCTGATGGAGAGATCACCGAGTAAAGATAAGACTCATTTGTACTTTGAAAACATGTGGCATGACATTTGGCATGAGGAAGAAATCAAGGAATATTTACCTAAAATGGTTCAATGGGTTGTTGATAGAATCTGATAAAACAAATGAGGTTCTTTGTTCAAAAAGAGAGCGAGAAAAAGATGTTAATTTTCACAAATATGTATTGGTTGGTATTTAACCTTTTTCTCTAATGATTTCACCTTAATGATAGACCAAGCCTGTGATATCAAAATGATTTTTTATATTATATTTTTTGGAATTTGATTGTAAAAATGAAAAAAAGAAAAGAGCACATGAATCAAATTATTATTTATTATCCACAAACAAGGGAAAGAAAGAAATGATCCCCTATTTTTCTATTCAGTATCCATAGGTTCATTGAGGTGTTTTCTTTTGTTGCTAGAACACTCAAGACGATTCAAAGGATGCAATTCTCTAACTCCAAGATAGAATTTTCAAGCAGGTTTTTATTGCAAGTCCAGCAATTTTTGGGTAGATCAAGATTGTACTGAATCGAAAAAGTTATAAAATCTCCTTGACAATGCTTGATAGGTCTATTTCTTTTTCTTTTTGAGTAAGTAACATTTCACTAAGCAGATAGAATGGAAAGCTAAGGAGTAATATTGCTTGTATTTAATGGTGTGATTTAATCCTTACAAGAGACAACTCTTACTGGATCTAAAATTAAACTAACTTGCCTCTTTTTGCAAGACTGAAGTAACATAATTATTATTATTATTATTAATTATAAAAATAAGCATTTATAAAAGAAATCACGAAAACAACTTCCTGATAATCATGGGAAACTTCTGCAATGCTTGTATTAAGAAAAAGAAAAAAGGAAAATCTCCAAAAGAAGGATAAGGGGAATAAGAAGAACAAAAAGGACAAGAAGAAAATAATAACAAAATAAACCTCGAAAGAAAAGGAACATAAAACCAAGAATCTCCCATGGAACCTGCCGGATTCAACTCTATTCAGCGATCTTAAAAGGATTATATCAAGGCAAAAGTCAATCGCTTGAAAGCAGCTAAATAAGATCATAAATATGATTTTCCTAACCCACGGAAGGGCATAGTTTTCCCTGAGACTGATGTAATTGACTTCAAAGTCGTTTAAGATGGCAAAGAGATTAAATTAGCTACTTATCGCTATAAACCAACTGGAAACGAAGAACCAAAAGCATTATTTTTACTTTTCCATGGTCTGAATAGCAGTGTGAGCCACGGTTCACATATTGCTAAGGGTTTAGCAGATGCTGGATTCTGTGTCTTGGGATTTGATCACAGAGGATTTGGATTGAGTGAAGGAAGAAGAGGATTCATTGAGAATTTAGATCTCCATCTTGCTGATTCTAGACTCTTTGTTGATAAAGTCGAATAAATATATGGAAAAAACATTAAGAAATTCGTTGGTGGATTATCCATGGGTGGGATGACTAGTTACAATCTCACATTGGAATAACCCTTTAGATATGCTGGAGCTGTGCTTATGGCTCCTGCTATCAAAGGGCTTATGTCGAGCTTCATCAAAGGCGCATCCAAATTTTTAGGTAAAATAAAAAAAGAAAAAATGAGATAAAATAAAAGGAAATAATTGACTTTTTATGGAAAACACACACAAAATAACTAAAGTTTCCTTAAAAATTAAGAAAAATATTACTTTTTGAACAAAATATTCAATCTCATCATTCTATTTGTCTTTTCCTTAGATGCCCTGCTACCTAAGGTGAATCTTGTCAAGTAGAAAGGCACAAATTGTCATAGGAGTCTTGCAATCGCAGAAGACCAAAAAAACGATCCATGTTCCTACATCGGAAAGATGTGCGGCTCAACAACGAATGCGATCCTTTCTGGCATGACTAGAGGCGAAAAGAGTTTCCAACAATACAACGCACCTTTTTTAGTTATCTAAGGAGGTGTGGATAAACTAGTCGATCCCGATGTTGGGTATGAACTCATTGAAAAATCACCAAGCAAAGATAAGACACATTTGTATTATCCAGAGATGTGGCATGATATTTGGCATGAGCCAGAGATTGTAGAGATTATCCCGAAGATTGTTGAATGGGCTCTCAACAGGATTTGAAGGAGTAAGAGAAGTAGATCCTAAAAAACAAGTTAACAATTCTGCACGCAAGTTGAACAGGAATTGGGTGTATTTATTGTAAAAATATCATAAGCAAGGAATTAGGATATTGTGTAACATTTGTAAGATATTTGTAAATAATATTTTTATCATTTCATTGATTTATTCAGAACAAACAGTGGGGAGAGGGAGGGGGAGGATTTATCATTTTTTTTATTGATATCAGGGAACTAGAGAAAGAGAGAAAGAGAGTGGGGTGTTTTTGATTACCTAGCTACTCCAAGTGAAAGAAATTCCTTCGTTTCTTTCTGAAGAAAAATATGAGTTCCAAAGAAGAAGAAAATGTCGCCAATGCAGGCTAAAGAAACAATAGTAATACCAATCTACCTGAGGGGAAATCCCCACAATAGTAGCTTCAGTAAAATGTGCATGATGATATTAGCAAAATCTTAGGTTCTTCAGGGAATAAGCCTATCCCTGTAGTTGCCTCATCTCCTCCTCCGCTGCAAAATCAAAAACAAACGGGCGAACAAAAACCCTCACAACCTCAATCTCAACAATAAAGATTGATATCCTCTGCTTCCTCAGGGACATTAAACGCCCCACAACCTCGTCCATAAGGTTAAATTGGATAATTGCACTCACAACAACAATAGCCCTCATAGCCAGCTAGCAGATTGAGTAAATACACTCGTGTGCGGATCATCGGCCGTGGAGCATATGGGATTGTTTCCTTAGTCAGGAATCTCAGCGGACAGTATCTAGCTATGAAAGAAGTCAACTAAATGAAACTTCGAAAGGACTCCAAGGCACATTAAGCATACATGGAGAAGATCGTATGCAGTTTCTCCCATCCCGGCATACCTCAGTTTCATTCTTGTTTCCGTCAAGGCGATAAACTCTACTTTATAATGGCATACGTTGAAGGAGAACTACTCTCCATGCTGATTAAAAAGCACATAGATCTCCTGACAGAACCATTAATTCAATTCTACATAGCTGAGATCGTATTGACATTAGAATACATACATTCTTTAGGATTTTCTCATCGAGACATTAAAGCTGAGAATCTAGTTTTAACAAAAAAAGGGCATATTTAACTCATCGACTATGGAACATTGAATGACTATTGCACATAGCTTATCCCTCCAGAAGCCCTTGAGAATGTTAAAGCTAAAGACGCACATAGACGAGACAGAATCACAGCTAAAAAAAAATCAGAAATCGCTAAGATTTTCGAAGAAGAAGAGCGACTTTCAAATCCACGAGACACCAATGGTAACGCTGAACATCGAGGAATCTCCAAGAAAATCAAAGACATCAAACTCAACTCTGAAGATCAAGAAGATATCGAAAGAAGAATACGTTGCTAGACATTTTGTGGAACTGCAGAATATTTATGCCCGGAGATGCTCGAAGACCAATCCTGCGAGATGAGTGGTGATCTATGGGCGCTAGGGTGTTTAATATATAAGTTATTTACAAATGTAACGCCATTCATCGATGAATCACAGTTACTGATTTTTCAGAGAATCAAATAAGGAAATTATAACAAACAACATGAGAAAATACCCCCAACTGCTTAGTCACTAATTGACGCATTGCTAGTATCAGACAGCCACAGTAGACTGGGTAGTGTCATCGTAGATTAGTACACAACTGCTAACTCTGTTCACGAAGCGTACAGCAAACTCAAAGCACATCCATTTTTCAATGGAATCAAATGGGAATCGTTATACAGCAGCTCTCCACCATAATGTGTGATAGACTTTCTGAATACAATAAGAAACCCTGTTTTCAAAGCAAATGAACCTAAAGACATGAATGATTTCGTTGATAACTCAGACGATGACGATGATGAAGATGACTTTGAAGATGGATTCAGAAACGATCAAGGTTTCAAAGAAACCCAACAAAAAAAGGATTTGGAACCTGCGAACAATATTACTAGCAATAGTAGTAAATCTCAATAGTCATCTAAGTTACCAGAGAGCCCATCGAAGTTAGCTTAACTCAGATAAAGTGAAGGAGGTAGTAATGCCCTTTCGAAGACACAATCCTCCCCTCAGACTTAAAATGATGTCTATTAAAATAATCCCCAAGCGCATCGTAAACACACCTCTGAGACATCTTCCAGACAACTCACATACATTCAAATGGTGAGCTCTTTCGCTAAGCCATTTACACTGGAGAATCTCTTCTATCAAACGTAGATAATCAAAGTCAACAAGCATTTGCTGCTGTTTTCCACGAAAAGACCAAGATAGATATTGCTCTTTGATGTCGATCCAATTACAATGATCTATTATATTCCAACCAAACCGAATCCCACGATTAAGCGGGTAGTCTTAGATAATTCTGTTACGATTGTCTTAGATTCCTAGAAGAAAATTGTATTCCAAGATAGCATAGAGAAGTTTGTGTTTGAAGATACTAAAGGAAATACACCTGCGTTGCTGTATGATGCTATCGAAAGGCTCAAGAAGAAAAGAACCAATAAATGAAGGAATGAGATGGGAAGGCAAAATCTGTTGTATGTATGAAAGAATACGTGTGTGCGTTTATTTGTGTAATCTCTAGCAAATCATAAGGAAATTCCCCATAAATTAGCAGAGAAATAGTCTTAAATTTAATTTAATTTTTTTTAAAATAGCAAATTGCTTAAATAATCTACAAAACACAAAAACATACAATCTTCCTAATGCGCTGGACCTTATTCTGCTTGCTCCCTGTGATCTTGACGAACTTGCTATGCATACCATTCGTGGCTAGTAGCTCAACGAAGAAACTCGCCTTCAATGCAACGGGAGAGTTCACTGTGCTACAGATGACTGATCTTCACTATGGAGAGACAGATACTAAAGATCTATTCAGCATCTCGCTTACTAATTATTTACTTGACTTCTTGAAACCAGATTTGACAATCCTCACAGGGGATATGGTTAGTGGGTACGAGTGGGATTCCACTTCAACGTACTACTAGAGATAATGGAAGAAATACACCTCCGCTTTTATTATGAATAGAGCGGAATACGCGATTACTCTTGGAAATCATGATGCATAAGCGAATTTAAATAGAACGGAAATTGTAGAGCTTGATATGACACATCCATACAGGTATTGAGGGGGGATACAAAGAGAGAAATTGGTGGAAAATTAACATGCACGCATACATTTTCCAAAATTTGGACGATTTGTTTATTTTTGGAAAAAAGCCACACAAAACAGACTCCAAAAGGATTAAGTGAAGGAAGCAACTACTACATTCCAATCTATGAATCGGAAGATTCTGAAATAATCAAAGCGATCCTTTGGGCAGTCGACAGCCAGGAAGAGAATTGCCATGGCATATCTGAATCATGGGGATGCATTCTTCCAGATATCGTAGAATGGGTCGAAAAAGTAAGATTTAAAAAAACAAAAATTATCATTGAGAACTTATATTTACCTTTTCTTCTCTTAAAGACCATCTAAATCTTAGACAAATAGCATCCTAACCTCCTGCATCTGGCGTTCTTTCATATCCCGCTACCTGAATATGCGGATTTATACAACGGCCATGCGATTTACGGTTTCAAAATGGAATCCATTGAATGTCCTCTTTTCAACACAAACTTCTACAAAGTCATGAAAGACCATAAGATCTAAGCTGGATTCTGTGGACATGATCATAATAATGATTTCGGTGGACATTACAATGACGTCGAGCTAGTTTATGGGAGAAAATCAGGGTTTGGATCGTATGGCCCACCATTAGGGAAAAAACGAGGAGGTAGAGGAATATATTTGAAGCTCAACGAGGAAGGATAAGCTGAATACACGCATGATGTAGTGCAATATGATGGTACTCATATTCCAAATGGAGAACCTTTTAATAGAAAGGGGATATAATAGCAACCAAGAAGACTAGAACAAGAAAGAGAAGAAAGAAAAAATATAAATAGAAGAGTTTGAGGAGAGATTCACAAAGGTTACTGGATAATTTGGCTATTTTGAGAGAAAAGGAAGGGAGGAAAGTACATAAACAGCAGCAAAAAGGAATAATATCTTTTGTTGTTGAGATCAAACATAAGTTCTTCTTTTATTGAGATTTTGAGAGTATTTGTGTATGTTTGTGTGAGATGTCCAGTAATTCTTTGGTTAATTTGTTTAAAATCATAAATCACCCTAAAGAACAGACTCAATGTGTTGTTGTTGATGCATTTGTCACTGATTTTTAAGACTGAAGGATCTTTTAAACTAATGTGTTCAAATAAGTTAGATAAATCGATGTGTTTTTAATTAATAACTATGGGTTATAGGCATGAGTGGGGACAACTTTAATTTAGAGTATCCGGTGTAAGTAGTTAGAACAAGAGACAAAGAGAAAAGAACTATTCCTAATAAGAAGCAGTTTAGAGTAGTATTATAATATTTCCTTCTTGAGCATACTTGAAAAAAGAATCTCACACAAACTTAATAATCATATTATTATCCTCGCATTCTGCTGATGAACCCAACTGTGGCTTTTTCACCCTTCACAGCAGCATACACCATTGGATTAGCGAAGAGAAGTAAGCAAGGATATTATAAAAAAGAAAGCATTTTTTACCTTTCCTCATGAAAGATTTCTTACACGATAGCAGATTGCCCAAAATCTGATTTTTTTTTAATGCATTTCCAAGAGGATGTGTTTCCATATTCTGACACGCCATCGCCTCAGGAGTATGAGAATCTCCTATTGAACACAATCAAGAACAAAGCACCAGAGTGGAGGTATACATGAATAGATAAATGCAGAAAAGGTGGTTTGCGCGCACCTCTTTTAGCAATCTTTGAAAAAGATGCATACCATCAAATAGCATATTGATCTGGATTTACTCTTACATTTTGGCTAATTGTCTATTTACTTTGATATGAAGGATCTCCGAAGCAAAGAAGACATCGATGTTTGATGTCAGCAACACTTCCCCACCTCCTGGATCATATGATCCACCATCGTACACTGTAATTGATTGAGTTTTTACTATGATATCCTCTATCCGCTTTGATAACCCCCTTGCTTACATATTGATAATATTAGTAAGGAGGAGGTTATTAGACAAATTACAAACTTTACATCAAGACAATTCTTTATCTTCTTTATTTGATTCTGTAAAATCATGCTCTTGTGTTTCATTTCATTTAGAGAGAAGGCCTAGCATATTCAATAACTAATCCACTGAAGTATGGCCCGCATCCTACAAAACCAAGTCCAGCTTCGTAGGAAAAAAACAACCTTTCCTTTCTCGCATTTTAATAAATACATTTTCCATTTGACTTCTCCTCTCCTGACCATAATCCACACTCATACTTTTGCTGTGTTTCTTCTTAGATACAAGCCAAACATCAATTTTATCAAGAAACAGAATCCAGTGATTTAGCTCAGTTCCCGGGATTTTCCGGTTTTTAGAAAAACCTATGAAGAAACACCTGGTCCTGGCACATACAAGCCAAAATCCTATGAATTGTCTAAATAACTGCTCCAATTCAAGTAGAAAGGTGTGCTAAACATTATGGGATAAGCAGAAAAAGATTCGATTTATCCCAAGCAGCTTATGGCTAACCCAGCACCGAATCAATATGAAATTTCATCAGCTAAATCTTCGCCAGCTTTCAAGTCAATAAATCATAAAATTAAACTCAATACACAAACATCCATCAAATATAAATTTTTAACTTTTCCATCTTTTTTGCCCTAAAATAAATAGATTCTCCTCTGGCCCTCGAACTGATTTCATCACTTCAAAAAACGAAGACTATGGACCAGCGAAGTACAATATCTCTACTGATATCGCAGAACGTAGCAAAAAATCTTCAAGACACAAAAAAAACTCTCTATCAGCTGCTGCTTCTGCATCTTCTCATTTCTCGAGAATCGGCAGCACTGCACCGTCAAGCAATGAAAACCGATCTTCTTAGACGGTGCCTGGTCCAGGCAGCTATGAGCCTATGCTCTACAGTGATATGTTTTTTAGATCATCGAAATTCGGATCAGGACTGAGACTCAGTAGCATAGGGTCAAATGAGAAATCACCTGGACCAGGCAGATACGATATTGCATCACCAATTAAATCTCAGAAACACGCAGGGGAAAACAAGTAAAATTCACAATACACTCAACAATAATTAACAAAATGCATAATGCAAATATCGTTTGTTTGCTTATAAGGCATGCTACTTTCGGTGAAGCAAAGAAGAAATCATCAGTGGAAAAGAGCGACACACCTGGGCCTGGACAGTAAGACCTTATGAAAGCATATTTCTCTTATGAATTGTGTTGTAACAGACTTTTTGTACCTTTTTATTCCTTCCAGATACAATATCTAATCCCTAGTTGGTGAAGGTCCGAAGTTTAAAATCGGCGGCTAATAAAATACTGTTGATATTTTCAGCCTGCACCGATCTGCCAGTCCTGGACCAGCGCATTATTCCATAGTAGAATCCTTAACAAGTATACTCAACAAAACCTGATATTCCAGAATATTAAACAGATATGTGTTTTTGTTCCATTTCTTTTTAAGTGAATCTTATGCATTTTCTGACTAAGAAACCAGCGGTGGCGGTGTGAAATTCAACTCAAAGACAGATATCAAGCCAGATTTGAATGTCCCAGGACCAGGCTCATATGATCCGAAGAATGATACCTTCAATAGCACCAAGATTAAGTAACACACACAAAACAAAAAGGATAATTTCATTGATTAACTACTGACATAAATGGGACATCCATATTCAAATCCTAATTTAGTTTTGCCTCCCATGCGATTCGTGATGCCTTCACGTCGAATTCCGATGCACCATGCGTAGGGACATATGAAATAAGACCTACCATCGCGGGGTTGCCTGATTACCACAAGAAGCAAATCGATTATTTTAAAGACCACATAGCGAAGATGAGGAGTTCCTTAAATGGAGCTGGATTTAAATTGCAGCAACCAAATATCGCTAGATCGAAATCAACTACAAAATTAGCCTTCTTTCCAAGACAAAATGATAAAGGAGCTAGCTATCAAGGAGACAGACTAAAACCTGAATCATCGCAAGAGTTGTAAGAGGATATTTGTTTGATTATCATATGATTTGAATACAAAAACAGTTATTTTTTATTCTAATAAAGTATCTCTGGCGCATAGACAAGTAGGATTTGAGGGAAAATAGTAGGAGTATCTCACAGAAGCATTAACAGTTTATTATCCTTGGTAAAGCTTGTTTATTACCAAAATGCATTCACTTATGTACATCTTTATTTATATAAAATATTAATTTACATAGATCTCTTGAGTGCTGCTTGCAACTAAAATTAATTGAGGCAATAAGAAAATGCAGCAGAGACAATAAATATCTGTGCTTTTTATAAATACTTTAATATTATTTGGGGAGGAGGGGGAAAGTCCAAACGAACTTAATTATCAATATTCTGAAAAATACTTAAAATGTAATAATACGCATTGCGAGAAACCAAAAACAAAGAAATACATATTAACAAAGCAAAGATAAAACAAGCAGTATAACCAATAAATGTAATTAAGTGAAGCTCATCCTAGTAATAAATAGGTAACCTCACTTTGTTTTCTAGATAATCATTAACAATTTTTTTCATAACTGCAGGAAACAACAACACAAGTAGGGAAACAATCTCAAAATGTCAAGGCGAGAACCTATTGACGTGAAGAATCTACGCTTGTCTATCACTAAAATAGGACTCATTTAACAAGAGCAACTCCAGTAACTCTAGTAATATTAGTAGCACTCCCACACAGACGAATCATATCTCCCATAGACAACCACCTACAGAAGCTCCACAGACACCAATAGCATCTCCAACAATAACAACAACAATATTAGTAATACCAATGCTAATGGGAATACCCTTCCCATTTCTAAAGACCTTCCTTATATACCTAAGCAATAAAGTCCCAGTCATCAGCATATCACTCCTCCTTAGAGTCTGCATGTTGTCGATATGCCTTAGCCATTCTTAAGAAGTAGTAGCATTCAACGAACTAAACACGATCGTAGCTCCACAATGGTTTCATCTCCAGGCTTGAAACCTAGAGCGCTAGAATTCATCCGTATGCATTCTATCTCATCGTCACCTTTGGAATCAGCAAACTAACTGTCAGGGATGAGTCCAAAGCATCATTAACCTGCTGTTCTTGATCTAGCTAAGAATTGGAGTACTCCATAGTAGCAATAGTACGTTCAAGAAGATTCCTAAGTCAAAATGGTTTTACTTGAAAGACAGGATTCATTGACGAAATAATCAAGTATCCGCAGGGATTCCTTGACAAAAATTCACACGAATAGCCCTACTAAAAGAAAGCTGTTGTTAAAGAACCATTAGGAAGGAAGCTAAGAGAATAATGATGTTGGTGATGATGATGACTCTGATGCCCCCACTGTGAAGAAAACTACATTAGTTCTGCATAGAGCTGATGAAGAAGTAATACTTCCGTCGGATGTAACCACAGAGACGAAGACAATCCCCAAGAAGCTTCCGAAGATTGGGCTGAGGAAAGAAATGTCATTAGAGAAGGGTTAATCATCATCAGGGAATACAAGCATTGTAAGGAAGGATCATAAAAAGCATGAAGGGGAGGGTGTTGAGGATACAGTGAAAACGATTCGCGGGGAATATTTGATCCTCTCTGGGTGCATTTAAGAGCAAAAACAAGGGAGTATGATGATGAGTTTAACGAAGAGACATCAAAGTGAGGATCGTTTGATGAAAACAAACAGGACAAGAAACTCAATGGATTTGAGTGACACTGTGGATATTTACAGGAAAACTGTTAATAAGATAATTGGTGACAGAAGAGAGCTGAGAGTTAAGAATAATCGATCGGTCTTGCCTCCTGGTAATTCTGCGAGATTCGGGAATACTGATTATGCTGCGAGTTCGAGGAATATTGGAAAAGAAGGAGGAGGAGGAGAAATCACAGTATAATAGTAATAACAGTAGTAGATCATAACAACTCCACAGTCTGTTAGAGATATTCTCCGGGCAGTCAAAGCAAACCTTAAAGCGAATCCTTCAGGTGTATTCAGCAGAAATCCATCTTTTAGATAACTAGCGGAGGAGAGCAGTGGAATCACGAAGGGGAGTAGTAGTCGTAGTATTAGAGTACTTGAACAGGAATAATCATAATATTAAAAGAAGGAAAGGGAAGGAAATTCCCAGAATCAAGAGGGGTATTAAGAGATGGATTAAGTGATTTAATAGTCTTCCAAGAGGAACTTCATCCATGAGGAGAGTGCGAGATTATTTGCTGAAATGAACAGTGCTTTGTTACTCAGAATTAATCATAATAATAACTCTCAATAGCATATAAAAGACAAGGTAGCACTAGCGGGTAATATTACCACTACAGCTACTACTACTTCAAAGACGGGTGACATCTCAATGGAAATTGGAGAGACCATCGATAAGATACTATTACTAGAGAAAAGCGATGGAGGTTTTGACAGAAAAAGATTTGCTTCGAGATCAGTTTCACCTACGATTAAAGAGATCTACGCTGTGCAGCATGGGAGTAATAATCTAAATGCTAAGAAGATACCGAATACTCTTACGCACAAGCAAATGAGTCTAATGGAACTGAAGAATACTTATCATTTGAACAGTCAAGCTAAAAAGGAAACGCAGAGGATTTAAGAACTCTGCAAGAATCTCATAGATAAGGGACTGATTATTGGTGAGCAGTCTGTAGGGATGTTAAGTAACAAGCTGAAGTTATAGAGCTACTTCATGAATAGGAAGATATCCGATGAGACAAAGCAGAAGACGTACAGCAAGTTAGTTGAAGAGTTTGATGTTGAAAAGCTAAAGCATCCGATTTAGCCTGCTAAGGAGATAACTCAAATGCTGAGTTTGTTCTATCCGTTTTACTTCTAAGAACACATTAAAAGATAGCAGTAACAGCAATAGCAGATGGCGTTGTTGTAGAAGTAGAGAATGAGATAATCGTAATGCTTTTTACCTTAGTTTACGGAGAACTTATTGAGATAGAATTCAAAAGGGGAGAAGTAGTAGTAATAGCAGTAATAATTGCATCCTTAGCATCCATCTATGGCTGCTGCTTTTAGAAAGATCTCATTTGTGACTACTCTATTGAGGGATCACAAAAACAGACAGAAAAATAATAGAAGTAGTAAACAGAATATTGAAAGATAGGTTTCATATGCAATTGGAGAAGATATGTACTGAAGGAGAGATTATGATATTAAAAGTGGAAAATAATTAGAAAGAGAGAGAGTGAGAAACCAGGGAGATAAAGGTGAGGGATTGAGAGAGTAATTTGAAGTAATTCAAAGAAAAAGAAGAGTAACAGGAAAATATAATTTGAATAATGCTACTACTCTCTTGCAGCTGCTCCAAAATGAAATATATTTAAATACTAATTTAATTTAAACTGAAGAACATTTGAAATTGCAGGTAGATTTTTTTTGTTCAAGATACTGTGACAAAGAAGTGTGCAAAAACAGCAACAACAACACATTTTTTTATGTTGTGCGCTTAAATCTGTAAGATATCACCTTTTTATTTTTCACTGCCAGATAGTGTTTTATTAAAAGTTACAATTCATAACAATATGGATTAATTGCAAGCTACAAAGCATTGATGAAAAATAGGATCGGCGAGAGTTTGATTGATGAGGGGAGGGGGATTGAAATAATTGTTATGGAAAGAGGAGGGAGACAAATAGAGAATGATAGATTCTAGCCACTTTAAGTCCATAAAATAAATATTGAACTAGTTTGGAGTTTATCTACAGACAACCATTTTATTGAGAGTTTACTAGTCAGATTATTTTTGAGTTTTTGAATATTTTGTGTGTAGATTGATTAAGATTCTGTAATATCCAGTAAGAATGATCAAAACATAGCTGCGATAAGAGTTTTATCTGCGAAGAAAAAGGCAAAATACAAGGAACGTTTATTCAGTGAATTAATTTTGTTTATGAAAAAACATCAAAAAATAGATCAAAAAGAGAGATTAATGTACTGTATATTATGTTTGAGGCAATTAATTTCTTAATTAGCTTTGAAAATACCACTTCTTTCGATGCAAGGAATGCACGAATAGAGGGACATTGCTAAAGAAGATCAATAGCAGGAGCATCTACAACTACTACCATGTTAACCGCTGCCATCTCAATCTCCAGATGAGAACGAGTAAGTAAGTTAAACAAAAATAATCTCACCTGCTCTTGAAAAGTGTTAAATATCATTGTAAATCATATTTATGTACTTCTAGCATCATTGGATGAGGAAGATATGTGATTGTAACCCTGAATACCGCTCCATGTACGAACTGGAAAGAGTAATCACAGTATTCAACTTCAAGCAGTTTCAAATCGAGGACTTGGAGATATCCATCACAAATAAAACGTATTCTCGCAATTCTCATCAAGTTTACATGCTGCTTGCGTAGTTCATGCAGTACATCTATCATGAATAGACTCACAGGAATCTCAAATAAAAAGGTACAAATATCAATAAAGAAAGCAAATGAATTTACTATTAATCAATCTCTAAAGCAGTTTTCTCATTACATAACTGAATTGAATGTCTATGTTTCTTCCCTTTTTTCAGATTCCAAGAAGTTCTCTGTGATTCTTGTGATTGAAGGGTGCGTCTCGATACTCGATGGGAAAGATGAGCGAAACGTACTTTTCAGCTTTCCAAAAGGGAGTATGTTCTCTGAAAAGCAACTCCTTAAGACCATAGGGAAAGCAATTATTATCGTTTACGCCGCTGAGACACATCTAGGAGTCACGAAATACGAAGACATCTAGGATTCGTTGAGTGAAGCAGCATTTGTTGAAGAAGATGCAAACAGAGCGTTTCTCAGTAAAGTCTATTTGTTTTAGAGTTTATCATTATGGTAATTCAATAGACTCTGCGCGTGCTTCACGCTGAAGACGTATTTGAATGGGGAAATAGTATTCAAAGCTGGATCAGTGCCGATGGGAATTTATGTGATTAAATCAGGGGAATTCGAAATGGTTTAGAATGTGGTCTTAGAGAAGAAGAACGATGGAGGGAATGAGGGAATAACAAAAGGAATGAGCGATATGGTGAAGAATGGTTAAGAAGGTTGTGAGAAGAATAGAGATAATGGTTGTGAAGAGGGATACAATGATAGCGATGAATATGAGGAATAGGATGAATTCAAGAAAACAATGAAGAATGATGGCAAGAATTAAAATTAAAATTCTATCACTGCGGAAGAAGGCTTCGAGAGTCTGTTGTTGAGGAGGGGGAAGGATATTGCTAATATCAAAGAAATGGTGGTTAGGATGCTTGGTGAGAATGAGCTATTTGGGGAGGAAGACATCGTTTTAGATTACTGTTAAGCTCTTCAGCGAGCAAGATTGGGTAAAGCACAAGAAGGATCTACGGAGTCGAAGAATACTAATAGCAATGGCAAGAATGCTCCGTCGATCTAAGCTGAGAAGGACACTAAATCCCCCGAATCCAAGTTGCCAAAAGTTCGTTTGAGAACCTATGGTATTCGATGCAAATGTCAACGTGGTGAGCTGGTATTCTTATCTTCTTAGGATTTCATCAAGAAAACCATGGGCTGTCTCCGAGAAGATCAAGTAATCAGACTAACAGCACGAACGAAGAGCAGAGTTAGAGACCATAAGGATCGATTAAAGAATATTCAAAATGCTATTTAACCTTATTCGAAGTTTATCAAGAGAGATAATACGATTATTGGATATAGTCTAAGTCCCACAGCTCGGGTGAGTAACAGGAGGGATGAAAATAGTAGAATTATGAAGAATCTTCAATAAACTAATAGCAGTGTGCTTATTAGAGAGAATGTACATATCAGCAGAGATAATAATAATCAAGGGAGTGGTAAAGAATAATAGAGATAACCAGTTAAATCAACTGAAGATCTTAGAAGAACGATCTCTTCGAGGAATATTCCTGGGTATTTTTCAACCAAACCTTAGAGGAAACCTTAAAGTAGCTTGTCTATAAATTAACAAAACAATTAGCAGCATGAAGATAATCTATCAGAGTTCTTCATAAGTAACATTCATAAAGACAGTGGTGTGGTTGGGACTACTGAGCCATATCTCCGTGCTGCTTCAACTATAGAACAAGCAAAGAATTTAAACAAAGCCAATAGTTAATTAACTTCATTTGTTGGATCGATTAGAACTCAGCGTAGGTAAGTGAAATCACTTCACGATATCGACAGCTTTCCATAAGAAAAAAGATAAATAAAGCACTCGTAACCTTATTCTACTACTTAGTCTTCTCGTATGTTAGAATAGCTCAGTGAATCCTATTGTAGCACTAAGAACATACAAGATAAAAGACATTCAACTAATAGACTGAATGTATTCCAAGTAATTGAGAAATCATGCAGTCTAGAAAGCTCCTTCGTTGGGGCTGACAGCATACAGCCGAAAGAGAGAATGAAGCTGCATTTAAGTATCTTTAGAAACGATGAGAAAAAGGCAGGTAAGATTAGGAGTAACATAATATAAGAAAGAGGATAGCATCAGCAGTTGGGAATGGATAAACTTACATAAAAAATCATGTATACACGAGATGCGGATGGTTAGTTACCAGATTCAGTGGGAGATCACTACGATGATGATGATAATATTACTAACTTCAAGTCTTCTAGAAGTATTAGCAGTAAAAAAAAGATTATCTTTAGTCATCCCTTTCAGTAGTTTCCTTCTCCTAGATCGTTCGCACATAACAACAACAATAATAATGACGAAGATCTTTCTAACTAAGATCTAAAGTCTTAAAAGAACGATAACAACAGCAACAACATTCTTACACATATTCTTTCTAACAAAACAAAAGTCTAGACTAACTCTAACTTCCCTTCAAAATCCTCTATTAGGAGAAGAAAAAACCCAGCTGAGTTGCATCTCGTGGAGTTCGTTGGGTTAGAAGAAGTAAACAGATAACCACCTGATGGATATATAGTTCCTCCTGGTGCAGTCAATCATTCAAGACATCTCTCCAAGAATGTGTCTCCTGACGACACAAGAAAGACTAAAATTAAGTTATTAACACCTTTCTTTGACAGAGGTTATTCTGAAGGGTTCTAGAAATAGCTACTCATGTAGGCTTCTAAACTTAAAAAGATCGATCCTGTTGGCGAAGCGGAGCAGCAACAAGCACGATTAAAGCGCACTGTCATGCCTAAACATATGATATTAAAATAACTCTTGAAGAGGGAGATCATTAACAGTAACACGTCGTCGGCGTAGTTCACGTAGAAACATTTCTCGGATTATTTAATGAAACAAAAGGGCAAATAATTAAATTAAGAAATTGATAATAATAGCAATAACTTAGATATAAATACTTAACAAAATAAAGGTTTAATTCAAGAGAACGATAAAGGTGATAATACTACTAAAAACGAATCCCTCTCTTCAAAGGGAGGGCTGCATACTGCCAATTTATTCTTTCCTAAAACCACTCCTCGTCTGACAACATATCTCAAGGATACAACAACTACAGCTGCTTCTTTAATAGAATTTACCAGTATCAAGCAGAGAGTCTAATAAAAAAACAGGGATGTGTTCAGGTTAAGTCGAAACACTGCTTATCCTCCTGGCAGTTTTGCTAATAAATCGAATTCTTCCTTGCACGACCTATCTACGGGTGCTTAATTGCGGTCTTCTTCGACAGGGTAGAGATTCTCGGTGCCCTTGATTCTATCTTTCGATAAGCAAACTACGAGTTAGATTAGTTGATCAAAGGATTATTCTCAACATAAATACAAATTAAACAAGGTTTTCAAGTTAAAAAAGTGATTAATCTTGGAAATTATCTCAAAAGAAACTCATTCATAACAACACTTCAAACAATAACAGAATATCTTAATCGCAGAAGAATGTGTATGTATATTATTATTTATTCTTCCTTATCCACTTCTAACCCTATTCAAATGAAGGACTTGCACAGTGGACATTCTCTTTTGATTGATATCCATTTATCTATGCAGGGTTTGTGAAACCTATGTGAGCATTTTGTCATCACAAGAATTTCTCCGATTAAGAAATCATTCTAACATATGCAGCAGATTTCTGTGTTATCCGAAGATGTTATCTTCACAGCAATGAAACATGATTTAGTCTTATTGAAGGAGTAGTAAGGGTTAGATTGTTAGTTTAAATTGTTGAATAATGATGATACTGATGATGGTCGTATTTGGCGTTGTCCTTATTCTGATTATTACCGTTGTTCTAGTTGTCTTCTTCTTTGTTCTTATTGTTCTTATTCTTGCTATAGTTCTAGTTCTCGTTGGTTCATACTTTACTGTGTTAGGTATTGAGATCCTTGTTGATATTATCTTGATTATTATTGTCTTGAAATTCCTTGTTGTAGTTGATTTTATTGATGCTATTATTATGTGTAAATGTGAATTTAAAGATGATAAAATCCACAAAAAATAGAACTTGCTTACTGTTCATGATAGAAAATAGCTTCCTTGATAGGAATTAATATTGAAATCTTAAGTTGAAAATAGAAGGAAGATCTTAAAATAACTTGAAAAACGGATAAAATATTACAGGAATTCTTAGAAGATTCATCAAATCGATTTCAGTTATTCATTAAAAACACACAAAAATATGTAATTATTCTATCACATCTTATCATCAAACTTACTAACTGTTCTCAGTCTAGTAATTCTCATCATGTCGCCTTAGTAATACATAGAAAGAAAAAATCTGTAGGCTACTTTCGGGTCTATTTTGTTAGAGTCATCCAGCTCTGTGATTGAGGAATAGTCAGGGAGGGAAGCGACTCTCAGAAACTTTTGATGTAAATCTATTCTCACTTCGAAACTATGCTTACCTATCGATTTATCTCTTGATTGCATTGGATTACCCTTGATGTACTTAGTAATACCGTAGCTATTAGATTAATCCCAGTAGCACATGTTTTAGCCGTAAGCATAACTGTTATCTTTTCCTTCGTCTTTGACAAGGCCAAAGAAGAATGCATTATCATTATTTCCTGGTTTCATTTCTACTTCGATGTGCAAAATGTACTTTTGTAAAGGATTCAGAATAGGATCAATAAAAACTTAATCCCAGTTACCATTGCAAGTTGCTTATCTTTTGACTTAATAAATCGAATTATCCACTTGAGTAATTTCCATCTACTGAGAAGTATTAATAGTGGATTTAATCAAAGTAACTTGTGGTTCTTAGATTGATGGTTGAAAGAAATTAATGTTTTTGAGACTCTGAATTATCTCTTAGGCGATTCTATTGGGCTTCTCAGGCGAGAAACACTATTCACCCTCATATTAGTTTATAAGATCTGCGATTACCTTTTTGTTTTCTTCAGCTTTGTTCCATTTTTCTTTTATGAAGGCATCTAGATCGTTCTCAGCACTTTCTTTCTCAGAAACTATCAACTACTTCAGCTTCGCTACTTCCGCAATTCTCGCATATCCTTCCAATAATTCATGACATGCTGTCTCTTACTTTATCAAGGATTCTTTGGCTCTTTGTTCTGCTGCTTTTACTTCTTTCTCAAATTCTTCTCTCAGTTTCTTAAAATAAACCTCAATTTCTTCAAGCGATTATTGTAATCTAGTATTCACTAGTTTGCTAGATAGTTCCTGATCTTTCAGTGGAGGATACGCTTCCAAGATATCTTGTTCCTTAGCTTCTAAAATAATATCCATTGGTATCAGATTTTAGACTGGAAGTTTATGCTTCCAAGCACACTTAAAGCATAGAATCCTTTAATTTGCATCTTCATCGAGACAAATTAGTTCGCATGCGACATTGTGATGTTCTCTACATTTCCATTTCAATCCTTCCTTAGAAATCATCTTGTTGGCGTCAATTTTCGTGCTATTTCTTTCTTTTTTCTTGAAATTATTTGATTGTTTATTTCAAATAAGTCTTATCATCGAATCAATAAATCAGATTTTTACCTTATAAATAAAAAACTTTGTGAGAATTTGCCTTAAATTTTTAATAAAATAAGCTCTCTTCACCATAATCTTAATCTGTTTACTTCTGTTCAATTCATAAATAGTTGAGAGGTGATAACAGGAATATGCTGTAAAAAACTAAATTCTCTCAACAATCTTATTTTTATGTGAAGAATAAATGATTTTATTATTTTCATAATACCTACAAAACAAATGAACAGAAGAAGTTACGGTTTAGCTAATGAACGGTTATTTCAGATAATGAAATGGCGGTTTTCCTAATTATGTGTAAATGTGAATATTAGTATGCAACTGTGAATTTAAAGATGATAAAATCCACAAAAAATAGAACTTGCTTACTGTTCATGATAGAAAATAGCTTCCTTGATAGGAATTAATATTGTAATCTTAAGTTGAAAATAGAAGGAAGATCTTAAAATAACTTGAAAAACGGATAAAATATTACAGCAATTCTTAGAAGATTCGGCAATCGATTTCAGTTATTGATAAAAAACACACAGAAATATGTAATTATTCTATCACATCTTATCATCAAACTTATGAACTGTTCTCAGTTTAGTAATTCTCATCATGTCGCCTTAGTAACACATAGCAAGGAAGAATCTGTAGGCTACTTTCGGGTCTATTTTGTTAGAGTCATCCAGCTCTGTGATTGAGGAATAGTCAGGGAGGGAAGCGACTCTCAGAAACTTTTGATGTAAATCTATTCTCACTTCGAAACTATGCT
>Ga0302271_10000872_pt1 | contig 29742 bp, 13 predicted proteins | sample III_Bog_N1_1_FD_198767 | JGI IMG/M metagenome (GOLD analysis project Ga0302271, IMG submission 198767) | Peat permafrost microbial communities from Stordalen Mire near Abisko, Sweden - III_Bog_N1_1 | ecosystem: Environmental > Terrestrial > Soil > Wetlands > Peat | place: Sweden: Abisko... | reverse complement strand
AACATAAAGAAAAAACAATGTATCTCTTTCCTTAGTAGATTAAATTAAGGGAGAAGCATTTCATTTCTAAGGATTATAAAAAAGCAAAGCTGCGAAACGCGCTAATTATCTTTACAAAAAATATAGAACTGAACTGACTCTTTGAGGAAACAATTTCGGAAGTTAGTTTGTTGCTTATTGATTTTTTGAACTAAACAAGCAGCTGAAATATTAATATTATGCCCTTCCCACTTTAGATTAATATTTGTTTAGATGATAGAAATATTGGATTTCTTCTAAAATGTTCTTTCAATATGGATGATAATATACCCCGAAAACAAATAGTTCTCATTTTACCCTCCTAAAAACTCTTTAATTGTTCTGTAAAATTATTTACCTAACAGAAGAATTAGTATTTAAAGCCCTAAGCAGAATATTAAAAGTCTTTACCAAATTTCCATAAAAAAACTAATTCCCTAAAATTCTTCATGTAGACTCAGCTATCGCAGTATTAACCAGAAAACAAACCAAGAAACTAAGAGAATTCTAGAATTTTTTTAGTTTATTTTTCAAAAACCAAATATAAAAAAAAGAGTTCTATCTTTAATGTTACAAAGTTTTTTGTCTTTTTTAAGGTGGGGCTCCCAAAAACTACATATAAATGATCTGGAAGATTGGGGAAAATAAAAGAAAAAATAAGAAAATTCGAAGAAATCTAAAAGAGAGGAAAAAGAACAATAGAAGATCAACAGAAATAAACAAAATGTCTCTGTAACAATAAATGTAGCTGGTGTAAGACTAAGGGTTTAAATACTTGGACTACCAATGTGATGTAATAATGCAAGTCAACCACTGGAGGGCTGGAGTCTACACTTTATTGCAGTTGGACATCTTGGATTACTAAGCTAAATTATAAGAGGATATCTCTGCGATTAAGCAGTCCTTAGTGTTACCTGAAAATGCACAGCAGCTGACATCATTTATCCTCAAGTAAATGAAGATAATGGACATGCTTAAACATGAATTCAAATAATTTCAAGCTACTCTCTGCTAGTTTCTCAAACTTTATGAGAATTCTCTACCGACTAACTTACTAAATGATTTAGCGGACAACTCGAGAATTCTAACAGATTACTTTCGTTATGATCCTCTCAGGGAGTAATAGACACCTACTATTTCAAACCCTCAATTCAGTGGATAACAACATTTAGAAGATATTTAAAAAAGTAATATAGAATGCATTGTAATTCATGAAGATGAGCACGAAACAATTCTAGAAACAAATACCTTATGTTAAATTGATTTTCCTTCTGAATTTCTTCCTTTCTCAGAAGAAAATACCTTCGAGAACTCTCCTGAATTCTTCAACGACTTCCAAATCAATCGAGAAGAAAAATAAGAAAATCAAGAAGGAAATAATTGTTTTATTCCAGATTCTTTCAATCTTGATGGAAGCGATTCACATTTCTTTTGATTTTATCTATTCATTGGAACAGCAATAATACTTCGCAGAGAAATCTGAGATTGCTGATTTTTATTGTATTTAGGAGTATTATTTCATTTGTTGTTACTTTATATTTATTATTGTTTTTATTTATTCTATTATTTTCATTATCTTTTTGTATTCTATAGAAGAACAACAGAATTAGTTTGAATTGAAAACTTCAATAATTAATTAATCTTTTTGTGCAGCATCTCAAAAATTGTTATTAAATCAATTATCTAGAAAAACCAGAGAAGAAATCAGGATTGCAAAATTTGAATTGAGAATAGTTCTAGATTTAATAAATAAATAATTCAAGCCAAAATATAAATACAAAAATATAAATTAATTATCCTTCTTTGAAAATTATTAATGCTCATTAAATTGCTAATTCTTAATATTTGAGCTGATAAAATCAACAATTTATTACAAATAAAAATGTCGGATGTTATTATCAGTCAATTAAGTTGATCTATTTGAGTAGAAAAGGATAAAACAAGACAAAAGGAGCAGTTTAAAAAAGAGGGTGAATTTATGATATGAAGAGGTAACAAATTTATATTTGATAACTCCTTGGTAGGAAGAAGAAAGTAGAAGGGAATGGGTCATTGGTCAAATTAAGATATCAAAATAATAATTCACCGAACTTAATTTTGATAGTCTTTATTGCTGAATTATATAGGAAGAAAAAATAGATAAAGAGTTATTGAAGAAAAATGGGTAAAAAAGAGTCAAAGAGCGAGAAGCATGTCGATAAGCTTAGAAAAAAATGGACAACCAATCAGAAAAAACCTACTAAGTCTATGAACTCTGATAATCCTAACCGTAAACTACCTGGGATGGACTAAGGAAAGTGGACTCACGTTAGAACTAAGAATTCAATCAAGAGACTCAATATGTATAAGGATAAGCCCGATTATGAAGCTATGAATAAGCAACCCGATCAACCATCAAGAATTGCACCTGATAGAAAATGGTTTGGACCAGTTCGAACTATTGATCAAAAGAGTTTAGAAAAATTCAGAGTAGAAATGGCTTAGAGATCAAATGACCCTAGACACATGCTCGTTAAAAAGAAGAAACTACCTGTATCTCTTCTCACTGATGCGAACTCAGAAACTAAAATGAACATCCTTGATATCGAGAAATATGAAGTAATACATTTTTAACTTTATTTGATGAAAAAGGATTTTAACAAATAACTTTAAATTTTTTAAGGAAACCTTCGGCCCTAAAGCAAATAGAAAGAGAGTCAAGCAGAGTGCTTATTCTTACGAGGAGTTGCTAGAGAAAGTCGAAGTGAATGATGAGAAATATGATCCTAAGAAAGATTAAGATTTAACCAAACATTAGGTAAAAAATCAAGAAAAATGATTATTTTTTTAAAATAGCAAGTATATTTTGGTATTATTTAGATGGTAGAATTCAAAAACGAATGCAGAGACAAGCGTATGGAAGCAGGATAATCTAGACGTATTTGGGAAGAGCTTTACAAGGTGCTCGATGCTTCTGATGTTGTCGTCTACATTATTGATGCCAGAAATCCACTTGGAACTCGCTCTAAACACGTTGAAGATCATATGAAGAAAAACTGCCCGTATAAACATCTTGTCTTCGTTATGAACAAATGTGATCTCATTCCAACATGGCTAACAGTAAACCTAATTGTTTTTAAAATGCACAGTTTAAAGAGTTTAATGAATTTATTATTTTAATTACTAATATAGACTAAATGGCTAAGATATCTCAACAAAGAATATCCCACACTAGCTTATCATGCTTCTTTGAACAATCCCTTCGGAAAAGGATCTTTGATCAATTTGTTGAGATAATTCGATAACTTGCACAAAGACAAGAAACACATAAGTGTTGGGTTCATTGGATATCCTAATGTTGGAAAATCTTCTATTATCAACTCTTTGAAATAGAAAAAAGTTTGCAAGAGTGCACCTATTCCAGGAGAAACAAGAGTCTGGTAGTATATCACACTTACCAAGCGCATCTACCTTATTGATTGCCCAGGAGTTGTGTATTATCATGATGGTAAAGATGATGTTGAAGTTGTGCTCAAAGGTTGCATCAGAGTTGAAAAAATTGATGAACCTACTTTCTACATTCATGTGATCTTGCAAAAAGCTCAACCAGAACACATAAAGAAAACATATGGCATCAATGATTGGGAAGACGATCAAGATTTCCTGGAAAAATTAGCTGTCAAAAAAGGAAAACTCAAAAAGGTAAAAAGAGAAAATAGAGACATATTATGTTTGTGTTAAATTATATTATTTTATCTTCAAGGGAGGCGAGCCAGATGTGCTGACAGTAGCTAAGATCGTGATCATGGATTGGCAGAGAGGAATCATTCCATACTTCCACTTCCCACCTGATTACAGACCAGATGAAGAAATGAACAAAAACAGAATTAAAGAATCCAAAATCGGAGAGGATAATATTAACGCAAAGGAAATAGAACAAGTGAACTAAGAAATCGAAGTCAAAGTTATCAAAGAAACCAAAGAGTAATTCAAAGAGAGAGCCAAAAATGATATCTCCAAAGACATCAAAGAAGCAACTGAACATGACATCTAAGTTGAAGAGAATGAAGATGATGATGAAGAAATAAATGATGGCGAGGAAGAAGAGGAAGATAAAGTAGAATAGGAATAAGAAGAAAATAAAGAAAATAAAATTAACGAATGATTTTTAATCAGGAATTGATAGAGATATTTATTATTTGGAGTGTATTTCATGTTTATAATGTGTTATTTTTCTCTTTAAATATCCACACAAAAAGTTATGAAGCAATACCTTATTCTTTTATGTTAAAAAAAATCAAAATTCCCATAAACGTGCTTGAGCACAAGCAAAACAACAACAAAAATCACAAAAAATAAGAAAAAACAAAAAAGATTTCTGTCTGGAATGGCTGTCTCTACCAACCCATTTAAATCAAATCGGTGGAGAAATATTTTTGAGAGAGGATACAACTTATTATGCTGGGTGGATTGTCTGCCTTTTCTAAAGTGTTAATTTCTTTAAGATCGCTGATGGCCTTCTTGATGCGTTTATGATGTCTTCAAACTTGTTTTTCTTGCGCTTTATTATTTTTACAAAATTGTTATTGATAATTAAATTTGCTTTGTGGATGACTTTTGTGCTGTTTGATTTAGGAAAATAAAAAGGGTAGTTTTTGAGCTCATCAAAATTCATGATTAAAAAGAGGTTGCTATCGGGTTCATCATCTGTTTCATCGATAATTAAACCATTAGTGTTTATAGCATTTTAATTGTATGGCTGATTGTTTGTGGATAAGGAAGATTGTGGAATTTAAATCTAAGAAGGAGTAGTTTATTGTAAAATTGTAGTTTTATGGTTAGTGTTATTATTACTATTTGTGGTGTTATTATTATTGTTATTGAAAAGGAGAACCTAAGGTGAATTTAGCACAATTTATCCTTCTAACCCTTTTGGACTTTTATCCGCAAAAGAAGAAGATTGTATTGCAGGAAAAGGAGGTTTTATTTACATTTTATGCCCAGAAAATAATTACTGTTGCAGCGAATTTCCTTTATAAATGATATTATCAATTGAAGGCCTTTACGAATTATATTAATCGACAGCAGCAGAAGACCCTTACTTAGCAAATGACCTTCTCCCAATCAATCCTGTACTCATCTTATGATTTGCAGTCGATTGTATACTAAATGAGTTTCTTTTCCCTAGAGGATCTTTCTAGTTTAAAGTATATTTCCTAAGCTCCGACATAGGCTCCTCAATAGAAAGAACATTTCTCTTGAGAAAATTTTGCTTGAGACTCACTGTCGAACTCGGGGATAACTCCATCTTATTCGCATTATTCACAGAATTATTGCTATCACTTCTGTTAGCCTAATTCACACTTGTGTTCATTGCATTCCCTGTAATTCTATTTTTAAATTACTTTTCATTCGTGCTCACAGACATCTAAAGACCTCCAGGGACTCTAAGCAGCAAATTACTTGGGATGGATGAATGTTTTTAAACTAGATTTTTCGAATTGAGTTCCCTAGAATTCGATGATGCAAAGTTAGATTTTCTTTACGTTGAAGATGGTCCAGAGTTGATTTAGACACTCTCCACTACACCAGAAGATATTTAACTATTCTTACCTGCTTACGAAGAACTAGACTAAAAACTCTCGGAGGAATTCTTTTTTTGAAGTATTTGTTATGTCGTAGTCTATTCAGTCTTTGCAAGCCTAGTTTAGTGCTGTCTCTTTTAAGAATTCTGCTGTGATGACTGCTCTTGCTCGTGATTTTTAGTAGTAAAAAAATCTTAATTTTCTTATTAGCTATGCTTGATTCGCTTGAAGTCATCATTCTAAAATGACTTCGCTCTTGAGCTTGATCTTAGCATAGGGTGACTCTTCGATGGCCTAGAGAACATATCTGCCCCTTATCCTTAATCGTATTATATTTTAAGTTCAGGATCTGATACTCTCTTTTTCTTTTTCTTATCAAAAGGTAGCTGAGTAAGTGTTCTAATCTTCCTCGTTGATGTCTAAAACGCTAGATTATCACTTCTACTCTATTCTTCGTCCATACAAATTGGACTAAGGTTAGTAGCCATTTTGTAGTTTCTCCTGTGAATATTCTCTTAATTAACTTAGTTTAGTAATCCTGTTTGTATTTTTTTAGGTTTGTTACTCAAACCAGATGATTATTTCTTCTATTATTCTTATTTTCTGTCCTGCTCAGCTGGTAAAACGAGTAACAAGGCATCAGGCGTTGATGGAATCTGTTAAATGGGTATCTAAATAGTTTGTTTTTCTTTAGTAATATCTACTTCATTTATACTTTTCTAAACTTAACTTAATTATCTTTAATCGGGACTATTGAAATCATCGAAATATTGCAGACACTCATATTAGAACTAAAACTATTAATCTTATCTCGGACTTTCAATAAAACCTGGTTGATAATCCAGTTCTTCATTTGAATTCTCCTTGGCGTTGAAAGTGATTAACTCAGGGGAATAATATTATTATTCTTGTGATATTTTGGATTTCTCAACTTAATGTGAATCCATGATCTTAGAAGGTATTTTAAGAGTTAGTTTATGCAGTGGCAATTCCTCTTACTTTACATTAAGAGGATTGTTTTGCTCGTTTTCTGCAGGTAATTAATTATCTTAACCTTTCTGCAGCTTTTAGGTTGTTTTGTTGATTGGATGTTGGGAATTTGAGCTACTTGACTTTACATTCAAGCTTTCTGATTGCCTATTTAAGGAATTGCTACCTTTTGGTCTTATCTTTCTTTTCATTTTATTCTGTTTGTCTGCTTTCTTAAGATTTGTGAATTCATCGTTGATTGAAGTAATTATGTGTTCTTCATTTGTTTTATCACAGAAACTAGATGAATGATGATCTGAAGATGATCCTTTTTTCTACTAATCATCCGATGAAATTGATATGTTAGGGTTATTCATTCGAATTGAATGTGTTTCTTCCATATCATTGAATTTTAGTTGATCATCTACTTGCTATTTCTACTAATAACTGTCATCTTCTGAGACTGCTGCAGATTTACTCTTGAATCTAAACGATTTATTTGCTTTCACACTTAGTTTATTAGCAATTTTCATGTGCGAAGTCGTTATTTCACCTTCTCTATCTACTTCTTCCTTGATTTCATCTGAATCAATATTTTATTTAAATTTATTTGTCCTTCGCTGCTTTGTTGAGCTTGAAGCACTTTATTTGCTATGATTCGAACTAGTAGATGAGGAATGTCTGAGTTTTTAGTCGTTATTATTTCCAGAATTTTCATTATTTTCATCATATTATTCTTCTTCTTCATCATCATATTCTTGGTTTTCTTCTTCTTCTTCTTCATAAAAATCTTCACCCATATCTTCATCATATTCTTCTGAACCTTCCTCATACTATCCATTAAAGTAATAAGGGTCTTGATATTCTGCTCCCTTCGAATTATGATGCTCATGCTAGAGATACTATTGCTTATATTGTTCAATTATTGTAGTCTGTTATTGTTCTTTCCAGTGTAATGTCTTTTTAGTAGAAAAGAAGCAAAAAAGAGAAACAATATTTCATAAGTAAAAATCAATTGTTTTTAAGCAAAAATTTAAATGAAAATGTTAAATTTACGCTAGATTTGATATCTATCACATTGTGGAGAGGTTTAAGTTGAACAAATCTGGATTTCCTGGTATAAATTTCATCTCGATTCTACTTCTAAAATCTTAGATTATGTCGCTTTATCACAACATATTTATCAGGCGAATAATGAAAGAAATGGCAATGTTGTATCTCATGATTATAACTCAGACATGCTTTACATCGAATCTCTAGATATTCTAAATTCTTTTCCATGAGGATACTATCTTTCAAGAAACAAAACCTCTCTACATCTTGAGGATTTTCTTGAATGAGTTCTAAGAAATCACTTCTTCTTATCATCAGCAACTTTGAAAACTAGTAACAAGAAAAACAAAAATAATTAACTAAAATACAGCCCTCATATTAAATTAGCTTTACTTCTGAACTCCTAGCTGTTTCCTTTCTTTCTTGGTTTGTGAGGAAACTATAAGATCCAAAGCAGCTTCCTTTGCCAAGTGTAGTGATACTTTTAGTCACTTTTGCTCCGTTGTCACTAATAAAATCCCTGCAAATCTCAATCGTACCCTTTTCGACAAAATATATGGCCATATCATCATCAATCTGCCCTTCTTGAAAAATAATTTAATTTGGTGTTGTATGAATCATTTAAATCAGCGGAATCATCTTGAGAATCACAGCGGAATTAAAGTTATGATGAAATATCCCTGAATCTTTGAGAACTATTCTATTCGCTTCGATCATAAGGTTTTCACGAAGTTAGTCACTTAACGAATCGATGATTTTTTTCTCAAGTTCACTTTTATTCTAGTCTTGCTCTCGCCAATAGAAATCAAGATATTATCTAATCTTATATTGCAATGAAAATCCTATGTTCTTATTATCCATGTATTCGTTGATTATGTAAAAGAACTCCTTTAGCTGACGGTCTTGCGAGAATAAATCAGAGAAAATTGTACCGATCTAATTAATAGTGTATGCAAAAATGATACAAGAAACTAACATCGTACCAACAGATACCATTCTTTCAAGGTTATTCATAGGGTTAATATCTCCATAGCCGACAGTAATCATAGTCACCGTGGAGAAATAGTAAGCTGCAATGTATTGCTGTTTCCAATCTTCGTCTGATGAAAAATCATAACAAATGGAATATTTGTTTAAATTGGAATATTTATTACCTTAAAGATTAATTTTTTTGAGCCAAGTTGAAGATCCTTCATCTTAATTATTGCCAACAAAAATCCATAGACAAGCAAAAATATGAGAAAAGAATAGAATTATGAGTAGCAATTTTATCAGAGAGATGATATTGGAAACTCGCGGCGAGAGATGAAACGATTCTTCAAATTTTCTGAATATTTTTTAGAAATTCCTGATCTTCACAAAGAAGCACACGACAAAGATTTTCTCATATTAAGAATCAGTACTCCCCAGTTCACTCACCAATAGCGGTATCTAGGAGATAATGTCACTCCAGAAATAATTTTTAATATAAAACAGCAAGATTTTACTTTTATCTGAAGTATTTACTCCTTTCTCAAAATACCCTGTCATCATTGAGAAAATGATATCTACGCCCATGATGCAATTCAATACGTAACCAAGTTAAGCTGTTACTAAATCTTAAATCGGTTCATTAATCGCTATGTGCACAGGGATAAAGAAGAAGAATATCATAAATGCTGCTCCAACTATGACATCCCAAATGAGCTTAAACTTACTCGAAGGCTCGATTGTTGGTATTTTTTTCAGCAAAGACAGAACTGTATTCAAACAAAAAATGCTGTATAAGAATCCTCCAAGAGACCAACAGACACCGAAATCTGTTTTATCCGTAGGCAAATTACTAACAGAATCATCGAGTACTTTATTGAAAGGATTTCCAGTCTTTGAGAGCATATGCTTTATGATTCCATTGCGCAAGACATTTCTCTTCATTTCACCAACTTTTTTCTTAATTTTGACAAACTTAGCCAATTTGGTTAGATTAGACTCTAGATTATTCACTTATGAATTTACTGAACTTCGTAAAGTGCTTATCATTGGCAATATTTAGTGCAACCCTTTGATCTTTGGTGTTTTATTCCCAATTGTTTTATCAAAAGTTGTCATTTTGCTGTTGGATAGCGAAAAAGGAAAAACTGAACTTTTTTCACTTACTCCCATTGTTCCACTCAACTTGAACATATTACTCGCTGAGGGCTTTTACTCATTCTTTGCAGATTCCTATTTTGTCTCATTAGAAGGCAAGTTATTGATGGTATGATGACTTTTACCTCTCATGAGTGTCTATCCATAAGGATCACTATCTTTTTTCATTATAGAACTATGCGAGGGAGATACAAGATAATGCTATGAGGTTATGCCTCCGTTATTCATCGATTCATTATCAGAATTCAGTCTGAGTTTATTTTTATTGTTTTAAAACCCTCCTGATCCTTCTCTATCTTTCCGAAAGGATCGTACAAATTATTTTATTTTTTCATTGAGCATCTGCTATCTTTCACTCACAGGAAGTGAAATCAGCGCTCCATTTTAGCTATCTATCCGCATCTGACTCTTTGGAGTTTTAGATAAAGCGAAGAAATCATCAGCGGAATTCATCTAACTGGCTGCGTTAATGTTTGACCGTTCGTACTAGAGGGGCTTACTCTTTTAGGTATTTTAAAAAATCTATTTGATCCCTTTCTCTTTCCCTAATTTCTTTGATTATTTTTAGATCACTTCAGTTCTTCACATTTCCTAAACCCCCCTGTCATAAATAGGCTTTCTACTTTTTTTGTTACTAATTATAATAATAATCCTCTTTTGAATCTCAGTATTTTCTTTTTATGAAACATATTTTTGAGCTTTTACTTCACATATTTCAAGTGCTAATTTTGCTTGTTTTAACAATCATATTCCAAATGCATTGAGTAATGCAGGTACTTTAAATTAAAACTTACCTTTTTTTCAATCCACTTCTTCAAAGCTCAAAAAATAGATTCATAACGTTATCTTTTTTGAAAAGGAATAAATTATATAAGATTTATAAATTATTTTAAAATATCTAAGATATTTTGATTGTAAGTGGCATATAAGTTAATAAGCATTAACAAAAAGACATATTTAGACACAAATTAACCTAAAAATTAACATTCACATATGATTTGTTGCAGTCTTCAATTTCAAAAAGGAATCCTTGAAAAGCAAAATAAAGGGAATTAATTATTTTCAAGGATGGACTAACTACCGTTATTAAAATTACAAAAACAATTAATTATCATTGAAAGAGATGTTAAAAATAGTTCCTCAATCAGTAACGATTTTAACAAAATAATTGAAAATAGAAAATAATAAGTTAATGTAAATTCATCCCAATTTTTGATAATTGTTTTGTAATTTTAAGACAAATATCTATCATTTGAATAGCTTTTGAAAGAAGAAACAAACTGACAAAATACTCAAAATAAATATTTATTCCTATAAATGCTTATTAGTTTTGATGCTACTTATCTTTGAGAGGAAGAGAGGTTCAAATGTATCTCTGTAGATTTGAGGGTGATACTTGCAAACCCTCTAACAATTTGGTGAAAAAGTGATCATTAAAAAATTAGCTATTAAAACACCATCTTCAACTATTACATTCATCCTGCTTTCTCCTCTGCAGTTGAGATGATTCACTCCAGGATATTTCTCAGACTCTGAATCTGTTGCAGTTCAAAATATCATTGTTAAGTGTTCTAATTCGGAAAGCATTAAAAAGGAAAATATCCATAGATTCTTGTGATCTGCCTTTTGGAGTTTAATTGATTTTCTTTTTCTTTTTTTGTTAAAATTTTTGCATTTTTAAAATAATAAATTGATTGATTGCCATTAAGAATCCCCAAGTAATCCTAAACAAAAAGAAGGATATTTATTAAACTTCTTTAGATATCTTAAATCTTCTCAAAAATTATTTATTAATAAATACATATCTCTTGTATAGCACTAAAAAGAAAATTAAAAACAATAACTTTAGTTGACTATTATTTCAATGATTAAATATAAATAATAAGAAACATATTATTTTATCACAAAAACATAAGATGCTTTTAGTATTCTTCATAAATTGAATCATTTATCTAAAATTGAAAATATTGTCATTTTTAAATAATATTTACATTTATTTGTATTAGACTAACCGATAAATTTAGTTAAAATGCATTCCTATTGCTCTTAAAAGTAGATTTGAAAAAGAAATATTGAATCGTATTTGATTAGAAAAGCAATTTAGAGAAGACTATGAATGAGATTGATCCTTTTTTTGATTAAATAATTAATTAGCTAATTTAAATGATTAATTAGGAGGGAAATTTTATTTTGAAATAAAAAGAAAAATCAAGAAATTAATCTAAAAAGGAGGGAAATTTGTTTATTATTAACCTCATTCTTAATATCAATCCATAATTTTAATTTAACAATAAAAAAACTTATTGCAATCAAGAATAAAAAGATGATAAACCAACCATCGTGAGGTGATATGCCAAATTGCTCTTCTCGTTGGAGAGAATAAGGGGTGAGCTGGATGTTGTTGAAGCAACAACTCTAGCAGTTTTTAAGGAATTTTTTTAAGGTATTTTATTGTGATCATACACAGTACCACAGAAAATCTTTCGGGTAATCGCAAGGAGGACAACAGACTTTGGAGAAAATACCGTACTTGGCAGTCAGATTTTCTTTATAGAGTCTCCTTCTTAGCAGATTACTTGCGAGTGCACCTACTTTTAAATCTCTTCTTTGAGAAAAGCATTTGATAGGATTTGGTGAAGATTGGAACACTTCAGAGATATTGAATTCTTTTGAATGTTGCTTCTTCCCATTTTCTAGTGCATTCCCCACAAAACCATAGCCGCAGGTTAACAGAATGTTGTTGTTTTTTCTGATATTTTTTAAACAAGAAAAACACACATTTCTAAACTAATTAAACTTCGCCACCTTGACGACTTTAGCGAAAAATATACCTACATACAACCCTATAATGATCTTGATTGAGAAACGAGCTAGAATAGATGCGATTTAGAAAATATTTTAAAATGAATGAATGAACGAACGAACTATTAAAATCATGTAAAAGAGTAAATATAAAAGATAAAAATAATTCATATATCATACATACACAAAATTCAAATAAAACTAAAACTAACAATTCAAATAAAAAACAAACAAAAACAAAATGCCCAAATTAAATTTCAAAACATTTTGAAATTTGAAATAAATAACAAATTTATCTTTAACTATCTCAATTCAATCTTTGTCGACTTTACTTGCATAATTTTCATTTGTCAATTTAGTTACTTAAAATATTCTCAAACTACAAGATTATACAACCATTAAATATGTTAGCAAAAAACAAAACAAAAACTTAATTATTCAAATAAAGCAAAAGCCTAAGATTATTTTTAGATATTGTTATTATTGTAATTGTTAAGAGTCAATCTTTCTATTTTTATGTTTTTTTTGATTTAGTTACGTATTCAATATATTAATTAGGGATTGTTACAAACAGCATAATCTTATTAAGAATTTTGTTAAACAAAACAGATTTTTCAAAAACAAACTTCATCTCAAAATAATAAATCTAAAAATAACAATATCTTTTGCTGATCCGATTTTTAACTCATAAAGTTTCAACAAAAATCATAAATATGCTAATTAAATATCACTTAATGATCTTTTTCCTTTTTGTTGTTGTTTTTCTCATTCACTATCTAGATTTCCGAAGAGATTTTGGCCTCCTTTGAAAGTATTTTCTGGTTCGAATGCAGGTTTATTTTTCTTTTCACCAATTGTCCCTTTTTCTTTGAGTTCTTTTTTCTTCTAGGTTTTCCATTCATCTAATTTCTTCTTGAGCTCAGGTAACTCAACTAACTGTTCTCTCTTCAATGGCTATCTGTTGAAAGGATCCATTTCGTTATCAAGTAAGGCTTTTTTGATCATAAATCTTTCCACATTCTGTCCTGAAGTTGGTAATTTCACTGGGTCTTTCAGCAACTTTTGTGTGATAGAAGATAATATTATTAAAATAATAATTTTCTAATAAATGCAAATGTTTTATATTTCATAAAATTGATTATGAATGAAATCTTTTTTACACAGAAACTTAGAGCGCATGTGAATTCATCGGGGATATCACCTTAGAGTGCCTCTTCGAGCTAATCATCATTGATGTCTTCTTCTTTCATTGCCGAAGATGATCGCTTTTGAGCAGCCTTCCAATCTTCTATTTTCTTTTTTAGCTCAGGTTGTTCTATTAACTAAGATAATTTCAGTGGAGAACGATTAAATGGGTCTATTTCATTATCGAGAAGAGCCTTTTTAATTATAGATCGTTCAACGATACACTTAGAAGAAGGTAGCATCACAGGGTCAGAGAGAATCTTTAAAGATAAAAAAGATAATTAGAAAAGATAATAATTCTTTTCATTTATTTTGTCTTACATTTAGACCAATGGAGCATTAGAATTCAATAGGGAAGTCCTCAAAATCGATAAGTTAGTCTTCTGGGTTTTCACCGAAGGTTGCTAAGAAAGCTTAGAATTTTTCAAGGACCTCACCGCTTGTGAGCTAGTCCTTTCTCGCTCTTCTAAGAGCTGTGTCGAAGAGTTCTTTGTTGAAAGACCTTGTATCAGCAACGACTTTTTACTTGAATTAATGGAAGACCTTCAACAAAATAAAAAGTTATTATTTTAATCATTTTTCAAATTAAAATGATAAGTTATTTTATTAAATAACAGATGCTTTTTATTCCTTCAAATAATAATGTTGCATATCTTGAAATTACTCCGAGACTGGCATAGATATTAACGAGATCTTTGATAACTATCGAGGAGTTGAATTAGAATTCCTTGTCGATGTACAAATTCAGAGTGGGATCCATCATTTTGTTAAGGAAATTATTCAACATTGAGGTGATCACATCCAAGAATGCTATTACAGATAAAAAGGCAAATTATTAGTCAAAAATGTAATAATTTTTTTAAAACAATCAACTCTTCTGTCTCTCAACTGAACCTCTATAATCAAACTTTTGCAAAAAGGAGGGAGAATAAAATCAAAGCAAAGTCTATTACTGTCTGAAAGGAAAGGTTATGGAGCCCATGAACTAAGACTAGAGATCATGTTGATAGTTTCCTTCGATTAGCGGTTAAAATGTGCTGAACTTCCAATGAGTCTGTCGTATGTTTGAAAATCAGCAGGAGAGTATGTAGAAGGATCTCCTTTGGCTTTCATTTCTTATGCTTTCTGCATATTAGACAGTCCTTCATCAGTCGAGTAAGTAGCATCGTTAATGAGCATATTAATAAACCTCTCAAATAGATCAGTGTGGATCATTTTTTGTATTTACACTTAGAACCTCTCATCCACCCAGAGTTTTTAGAATAAATAGTTCACAAAATGTCGGTAGTTAAACTTGGAGTAGAATTAATGCGAATCACCTGTGAATTCAATGTCGATGTAGAATTTCACCAAGGCTAGGAGTTAACAAGTATAAAAAAATTAAAAAAGAGATATTTTATTTTGATTAGGTGAAGAATAATCCTAAAAAAAATGATTAATTCGATTCTCACATGCTGTAATGTTATTTCTAGCTGGCGTGTTGTTGACGAGGATAGAATTCACTTTATTTTTCTCTGATTGATAGAGATAGAAGAGAATTTCTACGAGTTTGGCTTTGAGATAGGGATTAGAAGATATCTAGCAATTGGAGAGGAAGAGCACAGTGATATTGAGATATTAATCGATGAATTGATTATCCAGAATTGATTTCACATAGTCGTTTTTGAAATTAATGTAGAAAAAATTAAATTCGTAAATGTCAGAGACAATATTTTCGGGAAGAGTATTCAGTAATTTCTTAGGCTGCAGGTGAAAAAGCAGAAACATATTTATTAGGAAAGGAATCACAAATGATTTAAATAAGATTTCTGATTGACCGAATGGAAAAAAAGAAACAAAAAAAATATTTTTAAGGGGAGAAATTTTATTGTTTTTACTGAATAGCCAGGGATGTTATTATCAGAGAGTTTATTGATGTCTAGATTAAGCCATTGGGGGAGCAAAAAGAAGAGGGAATTGTAGAAACTAAGGATATTCTTAAGTCTGTACTCCATCTGTAAGAACACGTTGTATTGGTAGTACACTGCTTTAAGCTCATTCACTTTCTACTCAGCTTATTTATCTAAAAGCAAAAACAAAGAGAAATATGAAAGAAATAACTTTTTAAAAGTCTGAAATGATCTCTTGTTCTTTTGCATATGATTTACAGTAAGGATGATTTAGAGAAATGCGTTTGAACTCTTTTTCCATTCTTTGCAGCTACTCGGCGTTGTCTTTGAAGTCATTTAGAATCGTAATCAACCCGAAATGCAATAATTATTGCGTTAAGAAAAAATATTCAGTTATCGTGCCAATATTGTTTTGAGCCGAAATATTCCCAGGTATGTCAGTCTTGAGAAAGGGCTCTTCTTTTAGGGCCTTTAATCTCGTTGACTGGGAGAAATATTCTGGGAAAATATTCTACCAAAGAGGTTTCTTTCCTTCTTAGACTGGCTGGTTAAGATCAAAGACAGGCTTAGCTATTTCAAGCATTGCATCAAACACATTCATAGTGAATGCATCACTTGCGCTAGATTCTTTTTATTGCTGCTGCATGCGATGAGCTAACTTGGCTTTTTCTTTATTGCCGATTACACAAGCTGCGATAAACCGAAGTGTATCTTGCTATCCTTAACCTTTTAGAAGTGTTTTGAAGATTTCAATGACGAGTTTTGTATAGCTGTAGCTCATATCGCCATAGAATCGACACGCTAAGTTGTACTGCTGCTAAGTCATGCGGGCATTGAATTCTAAGAATATTTTCTCACGCATTTTTAGAATTTATTTTTTGTCTTCGATTGTTTGGGGCAAGAAATCAATGGTTGAAATTCTAAGAAATGGACCCAAGGCAGAGCGAAGTTCAAGATCAACTCCTCGGACAGACTCAAGGTCTTCATCTTTTTTAATATTCTTTCCTTAAGGGTTTGGGATGCTGTTTTATGTTAAAAAAAAATGAGAAAAAGAAAGAGAAAGCAATAAAAATAATTAAATGTATTTTGGATCTTTTTTACAAAGGATAACGAGAGAGATTGAAGAACTTAGTTTTGTAATGATCAAACTTAAGAAGATCATTGAGACACTAAATGTAATTCATGTACTTCGAGTCTAAGATGTAAACCTACAAATTTGATGATTCCACATAATATCTTGATAAGAATGATTTCGAGAAGGAGGAACTTAATTAAAAATAACCTTTTTCTATTGATCAATGAGAATGCTGAGGAGAGACTCCGTGTATGCTTCATGAAAATCTTCAGCTTAGATTTGATTGTCTAGAGCTACGAAGAAATCATAACAGAAACCGAAGTTCTCAATGAAACTAAGCATCTTTGCAGCCATGATATCTTCCTCTGAGAAAAATATCAAACATGTATATCTTCATTCATATTCAAGAGTGGAATGGAATATCTTAATTTTTAAATTTTATTCTCGCTCGAAAGGTTAAATTCTTTTTTCTTTCTTTATTTTTGAGAGTATGATGTTGTATATTAAAATACCCTTTTTGTAATTTTTCCATGAGGGATCGATCTATTGGTTCTCAAAGACTTCCGGAGAGGTCAAACTCAAGAACCCGAAGCGAGATGTTATCTATGAAATTAAGTAAGTCATAAGATACATTTCAGTTGAGAATGGCAAATGATTGTTTATTATCCATATTTTTTTATCTTTCCTAAATATATGATAAAAACTCCCCAATCTTGCCAACTGCTACAACTATTTCTAACTGAATACTAATTCATAATGAATAAACCTAACCTCTATACTGTAGTCTATGAACTATTAGCTTAACTAATTATTGATGTTCCATGGTTTATCCTTTTAGTCTTGAGCTCTATTGAAGCATCCTCCTAGATACTCTAGCACATTGGAATTGCTAATTTTTTCATACACCACATATTCAAAACCAAAATTATAAGCAAATTGACAAAACTAATATCTATTTGAAGGCATATTCTTGTTGTTATTGCTATTTACGGAATTGAGAGTCTCTCCATGAGCATCGAATCGAACAGAGAATCGTTTTTTATGAGTGAGAAGTTCGCTGAGAAAAGTTGAATAAATTTGGGTTACAAAGAACGAAAGAAATGCAGGTACCTCCACATTTCTAGATGTCTTTAGAGAAATCCTTAAGGAATATTGTCTCGCTTCTAAAATACCAAAATCCCAAAAAGAACATTATTTTTGTTCAAAAAGAGTCAAACACCTGCAAGTATCTCTTGATAAATATAAATTTTCATCAGAATCCAGTAAAAGAAATACCCATTATTAAGGGAAGGTGCATCTAATCTCATTTTTATCAAGAAAATATCTTGAACTAGGACTTGCTCTTCATGTATCAGATTTGACATTGCTTTCGTCTCTTTGCTTTTCTATAATTCCTTAGAATGTTTGTTTGATTCACTATTTTATTTAAGATTTGAAAGAATCAATAGATTCTGAGCACAGAGCAGAGAGACAGAAAGATAGAAAAAGTTGATTGAGATCTAATTAATAATTTAATGATTCTTTTTGGTAATCTTAATTTCTTAATTCATAAATGAAAAAGAACAAGAAATAGAGAACTGATGAGGGGGAGAGAAGAAATAATGATATGAAAAAATAATATCAAAAGTCATGAAAATGGCTGATTTTTTATTTATGATAATAATGACGATATAAAAAAAACAGGTTTTTTAATTAACAGTATTGTTCTTTATTGTCTTATCCAAAAGTATTTAGGATTAGAAAATCATTTATTTAATCCTTTCTCAGATCCATTTTGGAAGGACAAAAAAGAAGATCATGATAAATTTGAAAAGGATCAATGAGCTATTTTTATGATGTTAATAAAATGAAATAATAATAATATTTACAATTATGCATAATCTGATTTAGTAAAATAATAATTTAAATAACTTAGATTTATTATGTATTGATAGTTAGACTTCTATTTAATAATAGCTGTTTTATTGGGTAGAAATTGATTTATTTTATTCATTCTATGCCTAGTACACTCCAACCTTTATGAATATAAAATTTTGTGTTGATTATTTTCTCCAATAATTTAAGTAAAATACGGATTATTGGCATAGTGCTCAATATTTTGAAGTAATAGACAATTGTAGTAATATTAACGATAATTTAAAATTAGGGTGACTCTAATATTAGAGTTGTTTTTGTTTGATTAATCGAATTATTCCACTTCAGTGATTTTTCAGTTTGAATGAAACAAAACAAAAAAATGAATATCTTGTTTTTCAATAATGATAAAAATACTAAATTTTTCCTGCCAAAATACTACTTTATTTTAAGACTTAGGATCTCATCAGCAAGTTTCATGAGAAGAGTGTAATCTTCTTCATGCACTTTTATGCTAGATATTCATTTAATATGGAAACAAAGCCAAGTAAAAATTTGAGTTTAGTGAAGTTGCAGTTTTTGTTGATTTGGCCACTTGGGTGCGTTGCTACCCAACCAAGGGAATTTAAAAAAGAGACACATAAACGAGTAGTAAGAATTCAAAAATTAGATAGTAGTTTACAAAGGGGATAAATATATGAAGAGTACACAATTAGAATATTTTGTGGGGGAGGGAGTTTTGTGGGATATTTCTTGGTATTTTAATGTTTGAGGTGATTTATTACAGAGAGAATGAAAGGCTTTGTTTGGATAACCTTTTTTAGGTGACAGGTACAGTTATGGGAGAAAGTTAGTCTGTGTGAAGATATATTTACAAAGTTTAAAAACAGCATCTTCTCAGAATTCAAGGATAAATCGGTAAGAGACATTTTCTTGGGAGAATGAAACAGATAGGATCCTAAAGAAAGATGGAAAGATGATTAATAGACTTTAAAATGCATTCAGTAGATGTGTTTCAGACTGAAGAGACAGGGTTGACGTGATGATTACTGTTGTGATTTTCGATCGGTTAAGTTGTGAGACGTGATCTGAAAAATCTGTAAGGTGTCTGAGTCTAATAGGAATTCTATTACTATTTTTGCTGTTGCTATACAGCAAGCATGTGTTGTCTATGTTAAGCGATTTAAAGTGTGTCTTGGAACTTCGAAAGTTAGAAAATAAACCCTCCGTTTGGACTGATTTCTCTTCTTTTGCTTCGGACAAATTCGAGGGCTTCACTAAGGAATTTTTTCTCTCGTTGCATTAAGAAAGCTATGACAATTGTCGCAGAGCGAGAAATACCTTTTTCGCAGTGCACTAAAACATTGCATTCATTAATGTAGGTTTCTATGAATTCGCAGCAAGGGATAAAATGGTCACAGAGTTGATATGTTGATGTATCATCTGCGTCGATGATTTTGTGATTGATTTATTCGCAGGCATCGTAGGAGACATCAGCAGTGGATGCAAGTGTCAGAACAGCCTTAATAGAATTTTAGTTCAAGAACGCAAGATCATTGGCAGCTTCTTTACCGCCTAAAAATAACCGTCCGTAAGTGCAGTTGGTTTCTTTTGCTATGCTGTAGATTTCATCTGCATAGTCGTTTTCTTCGAGTTTATCTTCCATTATTATTGTATCTGAGAAGGATTATCTTTATTCTTTGTGTTCACTTAGTGGGTTGTGATGGGTTAAAATGGTAGTAGTTATCTTAAGGAATGAAGAGATGAAGTAGTTTGTAATTTGTTTTTTTTGTTTTTTGATGGTGAATAATTTTAATTTATCTTTGAACTTATTATCTCCTTTCTCACTTTCTGTATTTGCTATAAAAGCTCAATAGCCAATTGATTCTAATATTTTTCTTCGTCTTCGCTCCTGCTTTCTTTTGTTTGAAATCAGTCGAAATTAAACATTTCTCTAGAACTTCCACACGAAGGCGTCCCCCTCAAATTTAACTTTTCTCCTCCCACACTAAATCAGAAAATAACTGAGATTCTTAGTATTATTGTGTTCAATGTGACTTGATCTCATGTATTTCTCCTTAGCTAAAAATATATATTTTCTTCTTCTCTTTAATTTAAATTAAAATAGTTAACTTTGGTAGGTGTCTACTTTTAGTATTTCTTTCTACTCAAAATTCTATTTCATTTTTATTTTTTTTCTACATCGAATTTACTGATAAGAAATGAGATTTTTTTAAAAAGTTTACCATCCCAAGTGTTTCTATTATTTTACCAAATATATTTGATCTCCTTGAAATATCATAATTAGTTCTTTTAATTTATCTCTTGTTACCTCTATTTTCTTTATTTTTTACAAATTCTTATTTCTCATCAATCTAATTCTTTGATTTAGATTTCAATATTTTTTAAACATAACTTCTCATATTATTTGAGGAAAAATTAACCATTCCTCCAAACATAATCAATTTTCCACATTTAATTATTGTAGCCTATTTCTTATTAACCCCCCTTTGGAATACTTTACCAGCCATTCATTTCACTGATTTATTCCCAACATCCCTTTGGGAAAGCAATAGCTAACAAAAAGAGTCTTTTTAATTTTTTTGAGCAGATAATATAATAAAATAACTTGGCTGAGAATCAATCTCTGGTTTTTTTTATTTTTACCTTCCGCAACTCTCATGTATAGAAAGTGATAAAGAGAGGATAATTAACCATGTGTAATTTTTTTAATTATCAATCTAAACACCTTAGAGGCTTAATAAACAAACAATTAACGAGTTATAACTGCAGACATAGCAAGCGGCAGCATAATAAACTTTCTCAAACTCAATTTGAATAACATATCTCACAAAGCCTGATCGTAAGCTCTCTCAGCAATTGTAACGTCTAAAGAGCAATTTTTAGAAAGACACATTTGATTTAAAATTGGTTTTTTGGTAATTGAAAAGTTCAAAAGTTATCAGCTGCTGAATCATATAGCGGAATACGAAACATTAAATAACATTAAAAGAACTAGAAATCATAAAAGACAAAGGTCAATTCAGCCGAAACGCTCTTCGAAGACTTCATAGTCTATATTATTAGGCTTTTCTCTGTTTCTCATTAAGGTTGTTTTAGACAAAGAAGTATCTGCCCTCAAAAAACAAATTACAGCGATATTCATATTATTTTTAAGCGTATTCTTCCTTTGATAGTAGTTCTCTCTTCTGTGATAAAGCCCTTTTTGAAATTTTTTTCTTGAGATAACAACTTTCATGAGTGAGCGTAAAATAGTCCCTAGTCCACCAATTTTAAAGGAAGAAACCTAGCCAGGAGGTGCAGGAGGAGGAACTTAGACTTCAATTGAATTAGCAAGCCCAAAGAAATCTCGCATTTAGGATTCAAACAATGGGATAGTTCCTTCTCATTTTCGTATTATGAATATTATTAACAGCGGTTCCTTCGGCACTGTATTCCAAGCGATCGAGAAAAATCTCAAAATAGAAGTCGCAGTAAAAGTTCTAAAAAACCCAGATAAAGACACTTTATTGATGTTAGAAGATGAAATTAAAATCCTCAAGGATCTAGCTGCTGTTGAAGGTGTACCCAAGCTCATCAGCTATGGAAATAATTCAACTTATCAATATGTAGCCATGACTTTGCTCGATAAAGATTTAGGGTTCTACTTTGCGTACTGCTAGAAGAGATTCAGCGTTAAAACTGTTCTCATGCTAGGCATTGAACTACTTCACATTATGGAAGGTATCCATGATGCTGGATACATTCACAGAGATTTAAAACCTGAAAATATGATGGTTGGAAGACACAAAGACGAAAAAATATATATTGTAGATTTCGGGATGTCAAAAGCATATTTGAATCTTCAAACAGGGGAGCACATCGAACCTAAAGCATTGCGATAATTTGTAGGAACCTACAGATACTGCGCAATCACAGCACATCATGGAAACGAGCAATCACGAAAGGATGATTTAGAATCTCTAGGATATATTTTGATTTACTTTGCTAAAGGGAAGCTGCCCTGGTAGGGTATCAACAGCACACATAAAGAGTACGTTTAAAACATGAAATCAACTCTTAAGCTTGAAGAGCTCACGAAAGGGTTACCTACGGTTCTTTTTGACTATTTTAAATATATAAAAACCCTGCAATTCAAAGATCGACCAGATTACAAGAGCTTGATAGCATAATTTAAATCGGCGCTGAAGAACTTAAATTATATTTATGATAGGATGTTCGACTGGAAAGTACAAAAAATACGCAAAAACTAACAGAAAACTGTAAGAAAAAAGAAGAATACATAGCGACATATTAATATTAGTTTTCCCTTCTTTCATTCATTTGTTAAAAAAGTATATTTTGTTTTTCTTTTCCTCCTTAAAAACAGCGAAACAACACTGTGATAATCCATAATACCCAGAACCCTCGAGATGGCATGGGTAAGGTGGACACTGCAGTTGCAGTGAAGCAGAACTCTGTGAACAATAATAACAGTAATGGAAATGGTGCTGGGTAGCTTTACAAGACAGTTTCACATAACATAATAAACTTCGGGTAGAACAACAACAAGCGAAAAGGCGATAGGTTTGGAACAATTGTGAGTCATCAAACGATGCTGTCTAGCTAAATGCCAACATCATAAGGGTCTTTAACTAATCTATCGATTAATAACAAACCGATTTAACTAATTCGAAATCAATCTCGTGCGAAGACAAAGAAATCAACGTTTTTCACAGTTGAGCAGTTCACCATCGAAGAAAAAGAATCAGTGGATCAATGTAAGAAAGACTCTTTTTTAATATGATAATACTATGCAACAATAGAAATAAGCAACCAACTCCTTAAAAATGACATTATTTATTTTTTGTTAAAACTACTAAAAGATTCAAGTAAATTTTAGCTGGACAATGAATGGGATGAACTCAGTCTGGGCGACAAAATCAATTAACTAAATCACATCACAACTCAACCCAAGTAAATTTCTAAGGAAGGTCTTCTTTCTTTTCATTGTTAATATTATAATATGATTTTGTTTTGATTGGCACCTTAGATTTTTGAATTTCCTGCGATCAAGAGTGCTACATGCCAAATGAACTCTTAAAAAATGTCTTTCTAAGACCAAATAGAGCATTCAGCATCTAAAAAATATTAATAATAATAAACTCTTAAAAATATGTAGTTATTCGTTTAGAATTAAGAAATAACTCTCCTCCTCCTCTTCTTGTTTGAACCTTTTAAGCAAAGTATTAACAAAAAACCAATAACAATCCATAGACAAGAATTCTCAAACCAATGAGTCATCAAATAAACTACATAAATCCATCTTCCATCTTTCCATTATCCCTTGAATCCTGTGTGTTTTATTAAAGAAACCATTCTATTCTAAAATATTTACTAACAACTGTAGCTATTTAATTAATAATCCGTCATCCTCTACTATTTTTTACAAAAGAATCCACATCAGATACTAATAGTCTTCCCTTTAAATCAATAATTAGGAAGATAAAAAGGATTTATTTTGTGTTCAATGTTCTAGAGAAATAGGTAATATCTATGGGATGGCTCAGCGGGGAGGAGAAACGCGAATAGATGATTTAATTAATTTCTTTTATGATGAGATTCGTAAATAATGTATGGGTGAAATGTCGTCATTTATGTTTTAAGGGTGTATTGAATTTAACAGCTATGTTTAGATTTGTTATCAATTGCACCATAAATACTCCATAGATTGTCATGGATTTTAAATATTTAGAGCTGTTATTTTTGCTTAATAATAGGAAGAGAAAAAAAGAGTAACCAGATCTATGACAACCACAAAATTCATAGGTATTTAGCCGTTTTTAGGTGATGCGCATTTTAAGAAAAGCAAGTGCGTTCATATGAGCTGAAAGTGATAATAATTTGAGAGATCAAACACTGACTCATATTAAGAAGAAGAAACTGAAGCTGAAGCAGAAGAATAAATCATAAAAGACATCTCACACAAAACAAAAATTAATTTAAAAGAATATATTGTTTTCTCTTTAAATCTTCATTTGTTTTTGTTGCTGCCCTCTTTTTCATTAACCCACCTCCAAAACTAGCTCGAATTACAAAGGTGGTCAACCTCGACCATAACACAATCACAAAGATCTTAAACAAAACGCAAAGACTCATTAGAATTTTGTGAACAATTAATTCTCACAGCTTAAAAATAATTTAAATCTCTTCACTACTATCTTTCTTTTCTACTAATTACATAAACAAAATGGATACATCTTCTTCTTCTTAAGCATTGACAATAATATCCAGTGAATCGCTCATAATTAAACAAGTTTCTTCTTAGCAATAGTTCAAATACTCCAAGAATAAAAAGCCATTACTGAAGAACACGCCCAAAAGGCCCCATCAATAATACAGCTATTCCACTCATAAGCTCACGATCTACGGAGACTAAATCTCTGAGAGTGAAGAAAGTGAAGATGAATATGAAAAAGATCTTCGAAAAAGTCGCAAATAAGTTTACAGTAGAGCTAGCAGTTTCCTAAGAATTTACAGCCTGATAATTGCACTATTCTCAGGTTTCAGGAAGACTCTCAAGCAGATCTTTGGTGTTTTGTGCTATCCATGCAGTTCGTGGTAATACTCCAAGAAGAAACCATAGAAATACTACAGATTAACACCTCCTTAAAATCATTTTAAATCAACTTCCACGAGTGCTGATTAGGTTTACAAATAAACCCTTTCAACAGCTTCATCGATGAGTTCTTCACAGTATTATCAGTAATAAATGAGCAAGCACTTAGCCAAAAAATAGAAGTTCAGTTCTTCGTAATTTTAAAATAGCACCAACACAATTTATTAAGACAGTAGTAGCTCAGCAACTAGCGATAATCCTTATCCTGAAAATTACTACCTAGGAGAGAATGGCCAACAACCCAAAATGGCTCTGAAAACAACAACACAAAACCAACCTCAAGCATAAACTGATTGTGTAATTTAAAATCTCCTTCCTTTAATGAAAGTCTACGACACACATCTTCACAATCTTGTCCTCGATTTAGACGAGACTCTAGTGTTTTGCAGCGAAAAAGCATAAAACGACGAAGCTTCCCTACTGAGCATCTCAATGCCAGATGAAACGAAACAATTTTATCTCCACAAAAGGCATTATCTCGAGGAATTTCTGAACGAATGTGCAGAATAATTTAATATTTATATTTTCACTGCATCAGCAAGGGAATATGCTGAGGAGGTAGTTAAATTTATCGATCCAACTGGATTAGTTAAGAAAATATACAGCAGATAGAATTGCTTTTTCGATGGCAAGCAGTGGAACAAGAGCTTAACATCGATTGATCTTGATTTGAATAAAACTGTTATGATTGATAATTCCTCGGCGATTGTAGCAAATAACTCCGCTAATGCATTGAAAATATCAGATTATCGAGCAGAAACGCATGAAGATTATGAACTTGTGCGATTCTCTTAGTTGCTTAAGAGAATGCTTGAAAATCAGCCAGAAGATTTTAGAAATTATCTAGAACAGATTTAGAAGAAAATTTGAGCGAAACATCAGCACAACAAAATATTTTAATATCTAAATGGATTGGCAAAATCAACAGCAAACACTAATAGCAGAGCTACCATTCTTTTACTTCTTATTTATAACAATAATTTAACCCACACTTTTTATTCTAAATTGTATATCTTACTTTAGAAGTTACATTCTTTTGTTAACATATTATTTTATATTTCTCTTATTCTTCAATCGAAGATAAGAGTGCAAAGCACTAAAATACAAGAAATATTCACAATATAAATTTTGTTCTTTGAAATCAACGACTAACTTAGGAGAGAATGATAAGAGGGTAAGAATATTATGTGGCTAAATAATAATCTAAATAAAAAAAACTAAGATATATTTTTTTCATTGCTTGTTTTTGAACAAAATTAACAAGCTTGTGATCTTAAAATATGGTTACCAGCTAATTCTATCCTAAATATGTTCATTAATAGCGATTCAAAGTGATTGAATTTTTTTGAAGAAAGTAAATTAAAAATATACAGTAAGTAAAATATTATTTTATGAAAAAATGAGAAATACATTTGCTGAGGAGAAAAACACTAGCAGTTTAAGAGGATTCAAAGATATTCAAAAGCATTCAATTCTCTCTCTCTTTTTCACTCTTTCTCTATTTTATCTTTCTCTTTTCCGTTAATTTATCTCATAAGAAACAAGAAGCGAATATTAAAAATTGCTTTTTTTTTTCGCTGCTTTTCAAGAAATGAGAACGAATCTTAGCAGCAATAGTACCTTGAAGATATCGTCTGAAGGATATATTACAAGCAGCAGACACAAGTCCTCTATGTTTTCTTTGCTTTTTTCCAAGAAAAGAAATTCACCTTTTAGGCAGCAATCCTCTTTGCAAACTTCCAGAATCTTGCAAAGTAGTAGTAATAATCAGGAAAACTATGAATAACAATTCAAAGATCCTAGCAACAGTAGTTAGAAGCTGAGATCCTAGAAAGTTATGAGTAAGAGCAACAACAAAATTAATACGACTAACAACTAAGTAGTTGCTACTGTAAACTAAACAGATCCTAGATAAAAATCATAAAAGCTCATCTTCTAGTTGGAGATCAATTTAACATCAGAAAATGCCCTTAAGAATCCTAATTCTCAATAATGTCCTTCATCCTCACAGCAATCACCTCTAGTGCATCCGTATCTTGATTCCTCTAGAAGAAACCCTTCACCAATAACACTATCTTCCTAGTCAACATCGTCTTCAATAACCTCACTATAGCTCAAAGAAATCACAAATATTAATAACTTTACCAAAGTAGCTACACTAGATAACAGCTTCAATGGAAAGAACCAGTCCATTTCTATTCATAACTCGCAACCAGAGTTATCTCTAGGATCTTTATTTTCTCCTTTGTTTTCATCTGTGAAACTGGTATCATTCAAAAAGGAATTACAAAAGGCGGCTGCTGCTACTACAACAGAGAATAATTGTTCAAGTATCAACTCAATCTCTCCATTGTGCTAGCATATATATTCCTCGGGTAGCTAGACAGCACGATATGTAAAGCTAACTTTTTAATAAGCAGATTTAGAAAATAAGATCCCAAATATGCATTCGAGTGATCAAAAACAATCAATCAAGGATAACCAAAACTGCAACATAAACCCAAGCAATAATGCCTTTAACCTATCAAATACCAATAATCTGAAAGATTTTCAAACCAAAAACAGTAACTACTTTACTAAAGGTAGTGTTAATTCTCTTAGCAATACTAAAGCTTTCAAGCAATAACAATTTCAGAATAAAGATTGTTGTGATAAATACAACTAATCCCTATAGATTCTTTTAGAATAATATCATATTCATTGTGAGAATAATCAGCAGTAGACTTAGATAAAAGACTGCCTGTAGACTCTCCTTAATCAGCTCGACAGTGCTTCGAATCTTAGCAGAAGTTAAATTACCAATATACAGCTGAATAGAAAAAAGATAGCTGGAACCTTTGAAAAGGAGAAAGAAACGCTAATTGAGAAGATCAATGCAAGTATCCAGTTGATTGAATCAGCAAAGATTAAAGCACTGGAATCAATCTAAGAAACCTTCTAGTAGAATATTCTCTAGCTCGATAAAGCTGAAGAATAATTGAATTAGCAGACAAAAGATCTTGTGAATATTAAAGCCGATATAGGCGATAATATCAACAATATCTTTACTAATCTTAGTTTGAAGCCTTTCTAATCTATTGTTAACAAATACACTGAGCGGGTAGAAGGATACCATGACAATGCTTATAAAGTTAACAAAATATAAATTAATTAGTTGTCTCTGAATCAGACAGCGATGAATGAATTACTCAGTCTCTTAGCTTAAAAAACACAAGCTGCGTTTACGTTGACATAATCCACTGGGGGTATTGAGCAATATTCAAAAGCTGTTTAATCTGTTGATAATCAAGACATGCAATCTCAGAAATTCTGTGATCTTGTGATTACAAACCCAAGATTCGGTGGAGAAACTCAAGGGATTTCACCATCAGTTGCAAATACAATAATTCCATTTTAATCTGTTGACAACAACAAGGAATTTAATCAAGCTAATCAATGGTAATAGCTAAGCGATACTCCTAACGATATCCCCCCTTCTGAATTACGATAAACAGGAAGAGATAATCAAGTTTATGTCTCATTTAACAATAAAACAATCTTTGCTAATGAATCAAAGTAATCGTACTCTGAATTATAGTCTTCTTAGAAAAAGTAGTCTTCACCTTCTTGTTAGGTAGAGACTCTTGGAAGAGAACACGATAACTTCTAATCTATCTTGCAACCCACACCTTGCAATGATACAATGGAATGGAAGATTTCTTCAACTGATGGAGCAGATGCAGAAAGAAGAGACCTACGGAGAACTTTACAAGAAACCAGAGAGACTGAAAGAGCATTTGATTCCGTTGCGGAGAGAAATCTTCTGGGTAGTAGGAGAAGTGGTAGGGCGACAAGCACTACTGCTTCCAGCAAGGAAAGTGAGGATCCAGAATAATCGAAAAATCTCTAGTCAATCGAAAGGGAACAAAGATATCATGCACAAGAAGCAAAGTCGCCGTTGATAATTGAAGACTAAGGATACCTAGAGAGAAGCATAAGTACTTAAGAACAATTAATTTCTCCTGAAAAGATGTAAAATCAGCAGAATCAGTAAGTCAGACAAGATTGTAAGTCTCCTAATAATAATATCAAATCACCTAATAGCATTAAGTACCTTTAGTTGATCGATAAGATTAACACTAATTAGTTGCAAACTAATTAATATTACCATACACTTATTGCTAAAGAATAGCCGAATAATATGTCTGAAGCTCCAAAATATTCAATACCATAATAGCAAACAGGCATTTCTTCTTCATCTTCTCCGTTTAGAGCTCCACTTTAATAAATATCAGTGAATACATAACTTAATCTCAATGGCTGTTTTCAAGCAACTTAAAACAATAATCCACTAACCTTTTATCCTTAGAATTTTAGTTACTAAAAGAAACTCTTTTGAGTGATCTAGTATGTTTTATTATCCTGTTCAAAACGCACACTTCTTGTTTTAATTTATTTTCTCGAATATTTTACTGTTCTAGTCAGCAGTTCTAATCACAAAAAGTAACAACAATAAAAAATAAAAAACAAAGAAAAGGTTTAAATTAA
>Ga0302271_10000871_pt1 | contig 29748 bp, 21 predicted proteins | sample III_Bog_N1_1_FD_198767 | JGI IMG/M metagenome (GOLD analysis project Ga0302271, IMG submission 198767) | Peat permafrost microbial communities from Stordalen Mire near Abisko, Sweden - III_Bog_N1_1 | ecosystem: Environmental > Terrestrial > Soil > Wetlands > Peat | place: Sweden: Abisko... | reverse complement strand
GAGGGGGGGATATTAAGCAAGGGGTTGCTATCAGTGTAGAACAATCTCAGGTGTATTCATTGTTATAAATATTCTTCTTCCAACTGCTCTTGCAAGCCACCAAAGGCATGCTAAGAAACTAGCTATCGATAAGCACAGCCCACTATTCACTACATTAAAAACACTAAAAAACGCTTCAATTTCTTTTTTAGAAGTGAGGATATGCGATGGGGATTATATTTTAATGATTCGTTATTTCGGGTTGAACATACACTTCCCAAGCACTGTAATGACTTCATTAACTTTGATTCCCTTTTCGATCTTTGTCGTCGTCTTCAGAGTATTACTGGTTATATTAGTGTTTGCAGTAGTAGGGTTTACATTGAAAACAGCAAGGATTTCCTTTGAAGAATCGTCAGAAATCAAAAAATCTTCAGTAGTGCTACCTAAGTATTACACTACGTTACGGGTTTTAGCGCTTTATGCATCTTCAATATAGCAAGAATAAGGATGATCCTTGACAGACTGAGCCTATGGTGTTGCCTAAGAAGAACATATTTCATTTGTGATTGATGGTTAAACAGACTGTAATTAAAACACAGAGACAAATGCATGGTTAGTCGGTTCTCTTGTTTCCTCTGAAATTTACAGCTTCTGCGCACTAACTTGAGTAATTTTATTTGTGATTTAGATCTCTTAATAGACCATTTCATGTTTGTGGATATCTGATACCAACGGATGATCGCAGATAATCTTTCCGCGGATAAAGCACTCCCCATAGTCAATAAACTCTTAATCGTCCTCTATGACTCTTCCTTTGAGTCTTTCCTCTAATAATCTTCCAAGTTCATCTACTGTTAGTTCTTTTTATGCTTTCCAAGATTGAAATGCTAAGTTATTCTTAAGATTCTGAGTTTGCCTTAATGCTAGCATCTTTTTTACTATTAACCAGTTCAGGATGCATATTCCGCATTTTAATAGTAATTCCTTAAGGATTTATTGTTTGATTGTGATGGCCATCTCAGCGTATTAGAGAGATAGAGAGAGATGTTTCTCCTTCACTAAAACACCAATTAATCCTTATTCTAATTGACAAATAAGTTCAATAATATTTTGTTAATCATAAGATACTCTTTGTTCTCCCCCTTTTCAAAATATTCCAATCAATCATCACAGAAGTAATTTGTTTTTAATTATGTAAATCAAGCAAGGGTGCATACACACAAAAATATATAAATACACATTATTAAAAGTATGATGGTTTTGGAATCACTAATCTTAGATTGTTGCAATAAACCAATAAAGCAGTATTGAAGAACAAACTGAGAAGAAGAACAGCCCAGCATCGACAATGCTAATCTAGCTTTGAAATGACTTGAGTTCTTTCTTGGAAGTTAAAATATGTGATGGTGATATTATCTTAATAGCTCTTTGTTTAGGATTAAAAAGCACATTCCCAAGTACCGTAACAACCTCTCCAACTTTGATTCCTCTCTCAGTCTTTGTAGTAGTCTTCAAAGAGTTATCTAAGTTCACTTGTATAGACGCAAACTAAAATTAATCTTCCGAGACTAATATTTCTTACTTTGTTCGACCAAGGAACTAAATCACATTGCCAATCTTAGCGCTCTAAGGGTCTTCTACATAACAAGTGTATGGTATTTGTTAATGATAACTTTGAAGTTGTCCTGAAGCTTGATTTTTCAGACTTTTCAATTCAAACACTGAAACAAACGATTAATCTGAAGGTAAGAACTGAAAATCCTCCATATTATGATGCCCTATGTTACTACTATTTGATCTATCTCTAACTTTAGTTATCTTAGTATCTGTGATGATCTACTAGAATATCAGTTTATTATTGTGGATATTAGATGTCAAAGGATGATCACATTCGATTCTATCTCTAACAAAGAACTCTCCACAATCAATATACTCCTCAATATTCTCATTTATTTCATCTTTGAATCTCTTCTCTAATATCACTCCAAGCTCCTCAACAGTGACTTCTTTTTATGCATCCTATAGTTTGGATGCTTCTGTCTCTTGTTCTTTCTTGTTCTTTCTTAACTTGAGCATCTTCTTCACCAATAAAGTACTCAAAATCAATAATCCACCTTACATCAGTAGTTATTCACTCATATGGGTTATTTTGTTTAATTTAAACTGGTGTTATCTTTGAGTAGAGTTATTCTTTTATTTCTTAGATTGTTATGTAATTTATGTTATTAAATCGATTTATTTATATTTAAGACATTATTTTATTAGATCCCTTCCCTTCCTCCTTTTATTAACTATATGGATATTATTTTCTTTCTAATCAGCAAACTTAATAATTTATGATCAGAAGGAAAAAGAATCCTTGTCTCTCCCCAAAAGTGAACATTCTTTGTATCCTTCTAATTTGAGTCTTCTATTTTAATTATACTCCCCTCCTTTTTGCTACTCACACAGAATTTATCTATTGAATATCTATGCGCATTTATAAAAATCCAGCCAATTTATAAATAAATGTAATAGCAGTTATGCCTTGAGGAACATAATCTATCTGGATCTTCCCCAAGGTAAATGAACTGACAGCGATTTATGATGGATGAGTACTTGAATATAAAAGTATTAAGTTGTTAAAATAAAAAAACACCTTTCAGCTAATTGATGCAATAGAAAATAATAGCAATCAGAGAAAGTTTCTAACATTTTCTGATCAGAAAGAAATTAGTGATAAGGAGAAAGAGAGAGAATATTGTCTTGTTCATTATTTAATAGTTTTAGCTTTTGAAGCCTCAAATTGTTTATTAAAGCGATTAATTATTTTCTATTGCATGCTTATATTTTATATATATATAAAGTGGTATTCTAAAAGAGTAGACATTATTCCTTGAATTAAAGAAATATTGATGCCCTTGCATGATTTCATTCTCTTTCTTGCCTTTTTTCATATTTCCCCATCACTGCATCTTTTGAAATGACACTTTGGTATTCTTCTTATTCCAGTGTTCTTGACTCATGTAACTCTTGAAGAAGAAATAAAACGGCAATGTGTATTCCATAGACTGCACAGTCTTCAATGGATTCATCACAGGTATCTTCACAAAATGCAGCAATCCTTCAAAATTCGATACACTTGACCTAACTGACATTTTGTCGACTCTATCGATACCTTAGCTAATCGGTGATTTAAGCAGCACTGATTCCCTCTTCGCAGCAGGAGAACTTTCATCCCTTACAAAGAACTTCTTGAGTAATTATCCATAATCGATCTAAGGTGGATGCAATTATTATTGAATATACTATTCTTCAATATCATCATGGACTTAATCTAAGAATTCGATTGCGATATATTACTAATCACACGAAGAAGGAGACTACTAACCAAGAGAATTAGTATTTGTTGGAGTTGGTTTCTTTTGGACAATTTGGAACTACGCATAAGGTAAGACACTTTAGTATGAGAATGTCCGCTCGTTGATCAAATAGTTATTCTCCGTATTAATATCACCGTTTTCCAAAAATAATCCACTCATACAGAGTCCTTCATTTATGTCTTAGACACTAGGGGCAAGTCTCACGCGATTCACCTTGATCTTGAACGAATTCAAGGAAACCTAAACACACACAAATATCACAAAATCAATAATGCTAACTCAAAGTAAATTTGTTATTTATTTACCTTGAACTTCTTGGATTGATGTAACAACAAGCTTAGCAGCACACCAAGTGGATCGAAGAGTTAGAATAGTGGGATAGAAGGGAAGAGTTTCGTAGCTCTGACTGTTATGACCTTATGAAGATGATCAGCTTTAAACAGCAGGAACTTAAAGAAAGTTAAGATCTATCCACTGGAAACACTGAACGAATCTACAATCCACTCAGCAGGCACTCTATTATCTGCGATATCTTAATATATTCGCTCAGCCTTTGCAATTTATCTCGAAGGAAGACCACTTGAATAATCCAAGTAGTTTAAGATTAACTCCAGATCTTAAATGATCCTTTTCAAGATCCGATTGAAGATCATCATCTCATTCAACAGGAACAACTTTATCCCACTGTTTCTCGTCAGCAAATACTACACCTGATCAAGCTAGAATTTATCTTCCATGGAAACTGCTTTGATTTTAATCGAAAAGTTCTTCTTTTGTTTCTTTTCATTATGCATATTCTTGAACGCCTTCAAGCAATCCTTGCTAGCATCCTTGCCCTGTTCCCCAAAGATCATACAAACAAAACATTAAATATCAAACAGTTTTTGCATGTTCTGATTTTGATTGTCATTCACATATCGTTGTTACCATTTATTTTTTGGCTATGACATGTGGTAGGTAGTCCTTGATCCTTGCGAATAAGGATTTAGGTGCATTTGGAGATATAACACCTTCTCGGAATTCATCAGTGAATATCTCAATAATTGATATTTTCTTTTAGGAGTTTGTAAGGCTGTTTTCCTCCTATTCTATTTTGCTTAAAGCAGCTATCCGCTAGCTGCCTTTTCGTTCGTTTTCAAATACAGCACCTCGCCTTGAGATTCTTTTTGATAATCTAGGTTTAGTGGAATCACCAAGGGAAGATATCTCGTAGTCGTATGCACCCTAAGAGAGAGAGAAAGAGAGAGCAAGTAAATGAGAGATTTTATAAAAAATGATACAATTTTGAGAATATTTATGATTGTTACTTGTAAGTTGAGTTGCCCTACGGGTATGATCTTATCCTTGAGAATCTCAAGTATCTCGGTGACTAAAAACATCAAATAATAATAAGCACAAGAATCGAATAAAGAAGAATGTTATTGTTTTAAGGCTTATGCTATTGAAAGCTATTACTGAATGTCTTCATATCTGCATCCTACGCTTCTTTTGTTTTATCTTTGGATAATTCGAATTTCAGAAGATTCTCCCAGAATCCCGTTGTTGTATGGCTATCATATGTAAACTCATTGTCTCGATAAGACATCTACACCGCTATGTCCTTTGAATGTCTGTTAACTTCATTAACCTTCTTCTAGAGTTCCCTTTCATTTCTCAGCATACTCTACAGCAGTTTCTCTGATCTGCAGAACTACTCATGGATCACTGTATTCTCACTTATTCCGAGAATCTATGAATGATCAGCACTAGGGATTTGACTTATCTATACAGCTATTTATTCGCTCTCGGTTGCTTTGAACTCTTCTTCAAGCTCACTACTGTACATGGAATACTCCACACCATCACAGACTACTTTCACTTGTTTTTCATACTCCGAATTCACAAACGTTCTTAACAGAGATCCCGCAACTAATCCGGAATCTCCCATTTCTTCCAATGCGAATCGAGCATATTTCCCGAAGAACAAATATGGATTCTAAGGATATATTCTCAGTAACCCTAGCATCTCCTCGACAATATTTCTAGCTTCTTAAATGTCCAATGGACAAACATACCTTGGATCTTCCTGATTTCTTAAATAGCTATTCTCACTAGATTTTATATTTCCTGAATTGCTTCTCATGTGCTGCCTTCTCTGCAGGATCACAGCAAAGAAGAAATACAGATTATATCTATTCTTCTTGATACCCTGATCAAGTATCTTCTGTAGCTATCCATCATACGCTGATTTTCCTCGCAATGCTAGTGAATGCAACGTAATCTGCTTTGATAAATTCAATTACTTTTTATGTTGAGCACCTGCACTCTAAGCTTATGTTGATCGCTAGACAGCAGTGAGAACTTACGATGTATGTGGGTTCTCAAATGCATATTTTATGACTTATGTTACTCTGATTGGATCAAGCACAGAGCAATTCAAGATATTAAGTTTAATCTACCCTGATTTCGTTAATTCCTCGAACAGATGAAGATAAGAGCAGATCTGTTCTGCATAGAATTCTGACATCGCCGTCTTAATCGAATTAGTCTAAGGAAGATATATTCTATGCGAGATCTCCAGGAGACAAGAGATTAGCTTATGGATCATTTGTGATTTATTCCTAGAAGATACTTTGATCGAGAAAGGATCATATGGAGAAAATTAAGTTTATATATGGATAAATAGTCGCAAAGGGTGATGACTGTGATGATTGTGAGAATGCGAATGATGAGATGAGGTACTTTGTTGTTCTTTATGTCTCTAGGAGCTATTATGATATTTACTAGTAAGTTACATAATGAACGAATTCAAGAGATTCAAATGGAATTCATTCAGGTACTAGATGTTCTCCAAGAGTACCCAATCACCTTAAGATATGTATCTATTCAACTACAGAAGATTCTAACTAAACCAACTGTCGGTCATAGATATTCTCACCAGCCCTCTAAACAAACACACACAAACAAACCAAAATCAACATCAATAAGAATTAAACTATCTATTTATTTATTACTCTTGGCTACTTGATCGATTACTAATCCTCTTTCTCCTATCGATTTCATTGAAAAACGCTGATGCATTCATATTCTGACAATCCGATAGAATCACAAATGGCATTGCATTCCCAAATGCTTCATTCTACCAATCTAGTTTCAGAATATTCTAATAATTCATTGTATTCTTCGCTAGATCTAAATTCTCACCGAATTGTTAACTGAAATACTCATTCACATAGCTTTCTATCTCATGCGGCTTTAAGAATCGAATTAGCAACATAAAATCAATCGGCTGTAACTACAAGAACTCCTCTATCGGTGGCATCTTGAATAATCTGTTATGACGTTTAATCGCAGACCGCTACTTCCCAATGAAATCATTTATTAATTTCTTCTAATCACCTAATGCCTTAGTGATAGCCCCTCGCAATGCAATATCCTACAGGAATAGCCCCTCAAGGTTGCATAAGCTTTACACAATATTCTTCGGAAGAACAAGGTCTTCTTGTTTCGTTTAGTTATGCATTTACGTATTGTTATTATTAATGTTTAAAGACTCACTCAGCATCGCGAAATTGGAGCTCTTTAATAATGCTTGGATCTTCGGTGATCTCGGCGAAAAGGTACTAGTATTGTTTAGATTTCTAGCTGGCATTCTAGGACTGTAATCTGTGTCTCTTCCAGGATGTTTACTTGCATTTCTGGGCGATTATTATGATTTACCACTCACAAACGATACAAGCATTTACTGCTTAAGCTCCTTGACATCAACACATAGACTGTTCTTCAATCGAAGAGCAGATTTCTCTCTGGATTGCTTGAATAAGTTCAAGTAAACTCTATCCATAAGAACTACAGCTTTTAGATCGTCATCAAAGAGCAGCTAATTTGGGGTGGTTTTCTTAACAATTTCTAGATTTGTACTGGAGGTGATGTTCACAGTGCTCAAAATAGCAAGAGTATTTTGAATGGGATTAGTAATATTAGTGTTAGTGCTATTATTATTATTATTATTATTGAGTGTCGCATTGATAGGTACATTCGCTAGTGCACCGATATTAAAGAACGGGTCTTCAATGGAACGATCGAAGGATTACTGTTGGAAGATAACAAAAATAGAAAACTCAAATAAGAATTTAAAAAGAAAAAAATATATATTGTTTACTTTCATGAACGACATTGATTTAAAGAGAGTGTGTTATCCATTCTTAATAACCGAGGATGGCATTCGTTTGATAGTATTAGTGTATTCAGAGGTGTTCTTCCGTTAATGGAAGAAACTCTTAGGCTATGAAAGCTATCCTGAAGATGGGTTTGAAGTGATGTTATTGTTTAGGGATGTCTGCATGCTGAAGTTGATGTTCAGGGAGGAAATCTATTGGATTGTATTTGATGAGTTATTCTATTCATTCTGTGCAGTAGGGGAAATATCAATGTCATTCGATAAGCTACTATTGCTGCTACTGATAGAATTACTACTATTATTGCTGCTGGTGTTGTTGTTGCTGTTAGTGTTACTGCTAGATTAAGAGTTGTTATTAGCATCTTCTTAGTTAATATTAACTAATTCATCATTCTCCTGTATTTCTTTATCTGTTACAGTTCGAGACGAATTAGGGGAAGAAGAATCCTTCTATGAATCTTCTTCTTCTTGTTGTTCTTCTAGTTTATCTTAATCATTACATTCAACACTAACTTTACTGCTATTACTGCCACTCGAACTACAATGGTTATTATCATTATCTGATTTATCCTTATCGTTATCACTATCCTATTTCTTCTCTTCTTCATCTGATTAATCATTATCTTCATCATCAGCATCAGTTATTTCAGCATCTTCTTCATCTATTTTCTCATGCAGATGTATTCTTTTAATATTATTACTATCTTTCATTAAAACTTAACTAATTCTCACTTAGTTTTCTTAATCCTTCCATTCGATACTCTTCTTCCTATCTTACATTTCTTCTTCCCTTTCCGCTATTTCAGCTAATCCTTAAGTCGAACTACCTATCTTACTTCCAGAACCTTCAATAACATTCAAGGATAGATTACTACCACTACTACTTCTGTTCGTAATCTCTGGTTTCTTAGAATGATCCTCGATTAGCTTTATCGAATGAAAGAAATGTGAACTCTTATCTCTCTTCGAACTCTATTTCTCAATTACTAAATTACTCTTAACACCTGAAGACGACGAAGCCATCTGCTATTACTGTAACTATTACTATTATTCTTCCCCAATTTTTCTCTTCGCACTTGCCAAGAGATACAACCTCTTGTGATTACTTCTGAGATGCTATCGTTTGAGATTATTTTACTCTTTCGTTGTGTATTTGATAATCTACGAACATCCATTTTGTAGTTTCGTCTCCGCCAGCATCAAATCCAAGCAAGGCAGTGCATAGACACTCCTTGCAAAATCCTTTATCCGTGTCCAAGCAATATTCTCCTTGCGACTAAGAATCAACTCTTCTTCATTGTTCTCTTGGACACCACCTTCTAATAGTATCTTCCATTTTAAATAAGGCGTGGAGGGATTGTGAATTCTACTGAATACACCAGCCATATTCAATAAGAATACATTCTTATGATCGTCTCTCAAGGATTAGCAAATCGTCTAATGCAAGAAGAAGATCGCTGACTAAGAACAGAAGAACAAAAACAAACACAATAAATGAAAAGAATCAATCTAATAACACCTATAAAAACACCCACAAAACCATTAATAACTGTAAAACAAAGTACATTTGTGAAGCTGCTATTCCCCGTTGATTCCTTATTACTGCTTGTCTTCAGTCTCTATTCGCCAGATATCTTATAAAATAACTTAAATGACACCCTAGCCATTTGCATAAAGGAGTAATCACTCATCCCTTAGTAGTCTCCTATCTACACTGAGATATTCTCTAAGACTTATCTCACAATATACAAATACCCTGATAACTCACTGTAATCTACAGCTAATTGTTCCATTCCTTCAATACGATATGCAGCAGAGTGAAGAGTATCTGCATCCCATGTTGACTAAGATATGAACATCCTCTTGAATAACTAATTGGGTGTAGACTATTCTCCTGGTAACTCTCCAATGGATAGACTACTCGACTGACGAAGCTTCAAGGTCGACATCGATCGACTAGATTATCGCTATTCAATAAAAAAAAGCAAGCAATTCAAATACTGAAGGTAAGCATGAATGGAAATGTGAATTAACCCCTCTTGTATGTTTACTGTGTTTTTAGGAATGACTCTATTAAAATTATCTTTGTAGAGTAGCTTAAGATCATAAGATTTCTTATTGAATTATATTGTCCTATAGAAATGCACATTCTTAAGATGTGTATCTGCTAGATTCTTCTTAGCAATCTCATCATACGAGAGAATAAACGGTGTTAAATCAAATTATATCGCTTAACTCAGCAAATCTATACTGGAAATCTTCAGCTAACCTAGGATATTCTTCAACGGGTTATACAGTTCTTCTAATTACTTTTATTTGTCTTTAAGATTCTACTCGTGATTGTCAATAAGACACGCTTTTTATGAATGCTCGAAGGAATCCAGTGTCATGTCACGGAGATGACATATCCATTCGTCTTCACCTTCAATATGCAAATTCAAACATACCATTTTACTACTTGACAGAGTGCTGTTAGTGTTGTTGCTAGCTGTGAATGTCTATGGATTGTTTTAGTTTGCTAGACAACTGTTTGGTTGTTATGTTCTCAAGATAATAATCTAACAATCTGGATGAAGAGAGATTATCATAGGCTTATGTGTTTAATATTCGCTTATTCGAACTGCTTAAGGAAGTTTAGATGTCTATTATTATGGTAATTCGGATCCTTTTTATGTAACTGCAGCTTGAAATAATCCTAGATACTTCGCAGTGATGATAGGTTAGATTACAGTTTCAACTAATGACTCCATTGGATCAACAATAACAACTGTTTTCCCCGTGGAGATACTATTTTAGAATTGTTTTAAATTTGCTTCTTCAATGCAGTAGTATTCCAATTAGACATTGCTATTATTCTGCTGTGCTTTAGATTGAATATACTAGAGTGCTATTCTCGCTGTATCAAGCACTAACAATGGTGGGAGAGTACTTGGATTCTCTATGAATGTTTGAATCACTGCTAGTTACAGAATCGATGCGTTACTCAATGGCTACGATAATTTCAAGCAATCGGCATAGAAGGCATCACCTTAGAGTGATTAGATTAAATTCTTAGATAGATACTCATGGATAATAGGGGAGTCGATGTGTAAATATGCTAAGCATTTAGAACGTAAATCATTATGGTATTTCCCTAAGAACAGCATGTATGTCACCAATGAACGAATCTAAAGAAATCAAAGAAAATGAGTGAGAGATAAGATATTGGGAAAAGTAACAAAACAACTAGGTATTTAAAATATTTTATTCTTACTTAATTCTCTCTGATTGCTTTATCATTATGCAAGAACGTATACGCCATCAGATGTGTTTCTAGTACTTATTCTTTAATGTTCTTCAGGAACTGCTTCAGAAGTAGAATCTCATTCATGAATGCAGTCAGCTCAGCTTATGCAAATTCTTTTTCTTTTTCCTTCACAAGTTGGTTCTCCTTTTCGATTGAAATCGCTTTTTCAGCAGCTTTGATTTCATCAGACAGTATCTAACTCCTCGATTGATTAGCAGCTAACTTTTCTTACAGTGGCTGGAGATGCTACTTAAGAATTATCTCATGTTTTGTAGAATCATAGAGGTAATTCATAAACAGCATTAATTACAAGGCTGATGCAGAGAATTATGCTTAATTATATTGCTAATCATTTGAAGTCATCTTGGTATTCTAACTAACAGCTTAATATTGATCCTCCAGTGTTTGCGTCTTTTCATTCTCAAACTTCTCCATAACTGCTAGGAAATACTCCTTTGGGTCAGATTAGCAGTCCCTCTTAGCAAATGAAGCAAGTTTATCCTTGAATTGGTGAATGTCCTTCGAGTTCAGCACCTTCGTTCTGATTTTCAAAGTCAAACAAACAAAGAAGAATTATAAAATACAGATATCTTTTATTCAAAATCAAGAGAATCATGTAGTATCCCCGTTCATGTTTACTTAATCTCTGCGAGTATCTAATTAGAGAATACCCTTGGTTCTTCTTCAAGATACTTTGACGGATAGAAGTCAGCATCAAGCAGTGCAACAACTGCATACACATATGCTTACATCTTCTTATGTATGAGTATCTCTATATCCTTCTTGAATATCGCAGGAGATATCTAATTAATTACAAGAAGACTCTACGTTATCTTCTAACTCATTTTCGGATGTTTTAATTCTTCCTCCGAACTAGCAATCAATTCAGTTAATTCTATTTTTTCTCGTAGCTTCATATTCAATGAATTCTTCGTTTCTTCACAGAATACTCTATCCTTCGTAGATTGCTCTTAGAAGGATGCAATAGCCTTCTCGAGTTATTATATTTTAACTTACAGCATCTATTAATGCTATTATATCTAAACTTCTACCTTCACAATCAACTCGTTAAGTTGACTGTAAACACCCATCTTCCTAAGAGATTCTTCTTTTTCATTAAATATCAATGTCATTCCATATGTTAGAATCACAAACATTGTCTAGAATTCCTCTGGTAGTACACCTACAACAGAATCAGTCGAAATATGAGTAGTTAATCGACTCAGCGAATATTTATGTAATAACCCTTCAATATTACTGAATCTCTAGCATTCTGCTTTGTCAATATCCGAAACCAGTATCTTCTATGGGAAAGCTAGTAACACCTCAGAAAGAAGTAATTTAGAATAATCTTTAGTTATCTATGATCTTTCCTATAATTCTTATGATTATTGTTATTATCTGAATACCCTTTGATTACTTAGTTTCGGTAATTATAAATGTGTGAAATCTCTAAGATGTTCAGAATACGGCATTGTAATCTATGATCCACCATGCTGAGGATAAGTAATTAATATAATCTTAAGTCGCTGTCTCATTTCGTTGAATATCAGCTCAGATATCTATCCTTTCGTAAAGTTCTCGATAGTACAACTCATCATCGATTTCTTAACAATTAACTACATCTCCTCGATGGCAGATTTCTCAAATAAGCAGGAGAACTCACTGCTTTATGTTAAAGTAATTAAATAATCGATTATGCTAAGCCCTAATGAACATGCAGAATCAGATAATATGTATTCGCGTGTGTCTAGCATACTTGGCAGCAGTTCTAAGATAACTACAGTCTTCTTGTTCTCTTCAGATATCATTTTCTCTAAAAAAATGAATGAAAAATAATAAAATATCATGTATTAGTTAATTATATTTTTACTGATGGCTTGTATGAAGTAGCTGTTAAGATGTTAACGCACTGCTTTAGGATTATTTATCTGATCCAATGGTATCACACCATATGTGAATTACGCTAGATGCGACGAATATGCAAATGTGAATCTCGTTTATTCAGGTGATAATGGTGAAGATACTAGAATATGTGCATCGGGTATTTCTAAGAAGAATTATATTTTTGCTATCAAATCGATAAAATAATCTGTTGGGATATTCAATAACGAGGAGAGACTCAGCGGGAATTATGAAATAGATGCTGAAGATGATCCTAGAATATGCTATTAATCTGATTACTGTGCTTATTTAGAATTATTATTATTATTATTCTCTGATAATCGCTAAGTTGTTACATTTCCTGGAGTTCTTGGTGTAGCAGTGCGATTACTTTTCTCATTCTGGACTTTATGCTGTAATGAATATTCCTCATAGAATTCCATAATCTATCCAATCACAATCTTTTCAAATTTTGATTTGGTATCTCCTTCTAATAGTACTAATAAATCAGCTTCAGTTTCATCATAAGAGTCGATGGTATTATTAGTTAATGATATTTATTAGCTCTTCTATAACTAATACTGCTTTTCAGACATTACACTCTACTAAAACGATTAGAAACTAGTACGTGGATTAAGACTATTACTGTTCCTGTTACTGTTACTATTGCTGTTACTATTACTATTACTGTTACCACTCTCTATCATCTCTAGCACAGCTTCATGATTGTTATATCGACTTGAATTTCTGATCTTATAATTCGAAGGTGATCCAACCATCGATTTCCTAGATTTATCATTATTTCTATTAAAAACTAAGCTTTTTCTTGTTATTCTCACACTTTCTCGTTATTTCATCATCAATTGAATTTGCTTCGATTGATTATTTATTTCAATATTAGTTGGTTTCTTGCTACCATCATCATTGTACGCACTCAACAATCGATAACTCACAAAGAATGTTGTTTTACGTTGTTTTAATGTTTTAGCTAGTAATACTGATGAAATAGAAGTATGCAAAGATCCTTGCAGTAATTCTTTACAAAGCTCCTCAGGGAGGGCTAGATAATCTGAGAAGATAAGAGATTATTCGATAGGTTTGGAGGAAGAACTAACAGGAGGACTTGCAGGTAAATGAACTTTAGATTCAGGTGATTATTGCTGATCTTGATTGCATTCGTAGTCATCTTCGTCTTCTTCATCATCTTCATCACTTTCTTTGATAAGATCTTCCATTTCGTCTTTCGAAATTGTCTAGAATACTTATATCGAAGGTATTGCTGGTTTAGAACTATTTCTGGTATCTTTATCCGCTGGAATTGCTCGTAATGAATCAGTTTTACTGTGATCTTTAACACTATGTTATATTTTCTATCTAGTCTTCTCAGGAGATTGTACCTCTTCTTCTTCCATGTTTCTCAACTAAAATACAAATCACACACACGTACAACCAAATTCAATCATTCCTATAATTATTTGTTTAAACTATTCCTTACAGTCTTGATGCTAGCAAAATGAGACATATCGAATTATACTAACGAAGATATGATCTGCTTCCTTTAACTCTACGTACTTTACTTAAACCTAAATAACTACTACTTTTCCTATGTATTATTGTTATTCGTCTCCACTATAGGAGCATTAATCGCTTAGGAAGACAACGATAAGCTATTAAGAGACACTGATTCTGATGCTGATACAGATACTGACGATGGTGATCTCCTTTTCTTTTATTCATCTAATATCACAGATCCTTCATCGATTGAAGAAACAGTCAACCCATCATCGAAATCAAACTTAGAACTATTTTAACCTTATTCTTATTATGATTCTATCAATAATAACTCAGCTTATTTCGCCAATTCTTCTACTTCCTATCCTCCTTAGCTTTTCCTTACTTTTTAGCCACGCCTCTTCCCTTTTGATCTCTTTGCTGCCTAGTTCTTCTCTCCCTGCTATTCTTCCAGTGAATTCGATGAGAAGTTATCACAGAACATAGCATTAAACAAAAACACAAATCCTTTCAAGAATAGTTCTTCGTTTAGCGTATCTTCAGCATGCATGAACTCAAGCTAATTGAAGTACGATGCCATCCTGAACCCTTCTTAGAGACTCAATGTCGAATTGTACCTTCTTTTCAGCTATAAACAGCATATTAGTACAAATACACAATAATATCGAATTCTCTTACTGTTGTGAACATTTTTTGTTTCTAAAACAGCCTGACTGAGAATTCCTCCCAGATATCTACGATAAGCTTATCAATAGACGAGAAATCAACTTGATTCCTGTATATTGCTCCGATGTGCTTGCGGAATATCGCTGATATACTGTCTTAGTTAAAATCACTCAGAAACATCACAAATGATTTCTACAGTAACTTCTGGGGTAAGCATTCCAGCGAATATTCAAAAGTATCAGATGATTAGGAGGATTCAGCTGAATGCACAGACAGCGCTGCCATCATTGAAAATGGTTTGAATTTCTTGAACTTCTAACTGAAAAACAGAATACATACACAAACATTAAGTAAATTTGTAATAATATTGCAGTAAAACAAATCTTACTCTTTTAATGAATACCACCCTTTGAGATCTAGGAGTTATTTCAATAGCAATAGCACATCCCCACTGTAATTCCTATTATCATTACTATCTTCCCTACTATTCTCATCTTTCCTCTCAACTAGATGCAGATCATCAATAAACACAAACGTATTCGACGTACCTGGTTACTAAAACGACTACGCCATATTCAGCTGCATCTACTAGTAGCTTTACTATGCACTTTAAAAGAACTTCGGTTTGAGTTTACATTGCATCATCTCTTGGAATCTTGCCAAGTTGATCCCAGGCGAACTAACTGACAAATGCAATACAGAATTCTAATTCTTTTTGAAGAGTCTATTCATGATTTTTCTGATAAGTGTAGTCTTCCCTTGCTTGGGGTTACTGCAGAATAATATCTTTTTGTTATACGCCAATGATAGCTCTAAGAAATAGTTTTAGATCTTCGTCGCTGCTGTTTCGTGATACATATGCGTGGAGAATGCAGCCATGCGAAAATCTTATTTGTTATCAATATAATTAGCGATTTCTTCGATTTCTACTGCATTAGGGTTCAAACGAACGAGCTCACGAGTGTTTAAGACATTTTGTGTGTAATCATTAGAGATCTCATCGAGATAATCCATGAGAATTACATTGTTCCATTCAATCCAGATACTGTCACTAAGACTAAAGCAGAGATCAAAGAGATTCAATGCAAATGGTAGATGCTATGAACTTTTATTCTGATAACGACGTTGTTATTGCAGTTGTTCTTTGTGATCTCTCTCTGCATTATCTATCCTAGATAACAGATCAAAAGCGAAGGATTCCTTTTCAAACTGGAACTTAAAATCCTTGCTGCAGTATTCCTTAATCAGTTAGACTACAAACTCACAGAATTTGATCTTGCCAGCATCATTCAAGCAGTTGCACATACCATTCAGCACACTTGCCATCGATATTGCTTCGATCTAGTTGCAAGTTCTAAGGGAAAAATAACACAATTAACACATTTATGAATATTGATTGACTGATCCCTTTCCTTATTATTCTGAATATGCAATGTTACCTTTCGCATGTGATATTCCCCTTAGCTGTTGCATTACTAAGCATCTAAAACTATTTAAGTTCTTGTTATACATTCGATGTTTTCCTAAGTAGAATCGGATCAGGTGTATTCTTCCTTTCTCGAATCGACAGTTCTGAATAATCAAACAAGCCCAACGCAATTTCTCGTTTTCTCAGCTCATTCAGCAATATCTCAAATATATTAATGAATCCTAAGTAGCATTGTTTCTTCGAAGCAGCAAACAAGAACAGATTCGCTTAGTTCCGTTATGTGTGTATCCATTGCAGACAATGCACAATGAAGTTATTGAATATGCATTTCAGATATGGTGTGTATTTCTCGATTCTCGGCTGTTAGAAACATTTCTTATTCAACCATGAGAAAAACTCCTCCCGCACACTTATGAGTTCCTTTTCGAGAACAACAATGCTGACAGAAGATAATGAACGAGGTGTAATATGCGAAAGACTCTCCATCTCGAAGATATAAGCATTCTAAGTGTTGCTAAGTTTCTTGGATTAACCACTTGGTAAGGGTAAACTAATGAAAAAAAAACAATAATGTTAGAATAACGAGGGAGTCTTGATATATATTTATAATAATTTTACATTTAATGATGTACTGCATCGAGTAGCAAGCAAGATAGATCTCTAGAATGCTTGGAAGAATGCTCTCCAGCATCGAATACAATCCAATCTTGATGGGATAGATATCTGTTTTTAGCAGGGAGAGTGATTATCTTATTGTTATTGTTCGTATCTAGGATCGCTTTGACTGGATAGTATGCTGCGACTGATTAGCTAGATAGAATTATGTCAGTTCGTTGTTAGATAAGCGGATGACTTGATAATGAGAAAGAATCTAAGATCTTGACGAGCAATCCATCGGAAATAATAGAATCATCAGAAAGATGATCATTTGAAGTAGAAGCAGTGTCATTGCTATCATCAGTAACAGTATGTCCTTTGGAAAGATGGGAATGATTGGAATGAGAAGACTATGAGGAATTACCACCATTACCACTACCAGCAGCAACAATAGAAGTATTGCTAGGGAGTATCCCCGAATTCTTATGATTACTACTATGATTCTTTGATGTTTTGCTAGTCTTCCCAAGTAGAAAATCAGCATTAAGTGATTCAATTGGAATAGTCACTACAAGGAACTCACGATTATGCTATCTAGCCGCTACAAACGCACATACTTTGAGCAGTTTAGATTTCCCAAATCCAGCTCTTCCCACTAAGAGTAAACTCTTCTAATGATCTAATACACTGAGTACACTAATCGCTTTAGACACGAGAGTCTCATGTAGTTCTTCTTTGCGCAGTTCGAAATACTCTTTTAATAGATCAGTTTGTTCTGTTTCATTCGCAGACAGCGCTGCTGATGGCGAAGATGATGCTAATGAAAATGATTAAGAGTTGTTATGAATACTCATTCCTGGAGGTAGATTCATAGGTTATGATTATGGATTTGTATTGCTGTAATATCCAAAGACACTATCATAAACATGGATTAATACGACGTACTCTACACTACTCAGAGTATTCCTATTTTGAGGAGGTACATAAAGCAAAAAACATATGAGTTAAGTAAGATTATGCTTTTCGAAAGAAGATCATTTCATGGTATTGTCAAATAAATTTTAAAATATAATAACCCCCCTCCTCCCTTTATTAATTCTGTAATATAATTGATGCCAACCTGAAGAACATTAGTAATGCTGTCTTGAACGCTTCAAGTGGATGTATGAAATCATCAACTTCTAGCTTCTATCTTTATAATTCCAAAGCACCTTAGAGTATCTAAAGACAACTGCTTTAATTAAGTATCACATCATTTCGATGTTTCCCAGTGGATTCTTCAGTTAATTGATTAGCATAATTGCACAGATTCATGAAGAATCGCTCACCAATGAGTCGCATGAAGAACAGGAATTAATGACTCATTGAAGGGACATCCTTAACACTAATAGTAATAACAAAAAGAGAAAGGATATTATTGAATAACTCATCAATTATCATAATTATTTATCTAATTAATGAATTTATATTATTTATTTATATTTGTACCCCATGAGTGTGAAGTAGCATTGAATAACAAATGGAACATCGGGTGGAGACAATGCAATAATTCTCATAGATTAGAGTAATCGATGTGGTAATTCATCAAATTATCGTGTTCTGTGACTGAATGATGTGAACAATGATACATTAGGATTTAATTTGATTCCGAGATATTCTTAGAAATCAATTGTTTCCTTGGATTCAATTAATGCTCGCTATATATCAGCTGCAATCGATGATATCTGTGATAGTACTTCGTATGAACAATCTTATAATCCTTACATCTCTAACCAAAAACCTAATCAAAACCAAAAGAAGGATACATTCTGAGAATAACAAACAATATATTTATAAAAATATCTAAATCTTTCTGCTTGTTGTTACCTCCTTATGCAGCTCCTACAAGCAACCTAAGTATCGTATCTTAGCTGCATAGCTACACCGAAGACCTAAAAAGGAATGGTTTGGCTAATAATATCGCAAGATGCTTAACACTTTCATCTCTTGTGAATTAATCTTAAGATACTATTAACGATCCTCTTGAGCTTGACACAGCAGAAATAAGGTTGCATATCATACGGGAAGATGACTGCGAGATTATGAAGTATTTTATTTCTTAGGATAACTCATAACCGTATTCACACTGTTGAAAAGAACAAAGGGGAGGGGAATTATTAGAGAAAAAGGAAGATATGATGTTGCAGTATGTTTGCTTACGGAATGATTCATGGTGATGAGTTGTATCGTAGCAGATGAATGTTCCTTCAATGCTATAAAGTACTCTGATTCCGCTGTAAGACTTGGAAATTCATTAGGATTATCCGATAATTTCAGGAATTAATTATTTGTTTAGTTCACTTATGCTGCAGCCTTAGCTAGTAATCCTTATCCTTGTTAGTTATTATTACTGGCACTGCTACTGGTCATATTCGTATTCTGACTATTCACAGCTAATGTGAATTTGGGCAGACATAAATATTCAAATGAATTAAGATCTGACACTCCATCTCTAATGAATCCTCGCAGAATGTCCCTTTACGATAGACTCTACAGGATGAGCTAGTTGTATAAATATGTATTCATTTTCGATGCGAATGCCTTCGATTTGAGCTTAATGAAATCTAAGAATTTCAACATTTCTTCATTCAGATGCTTTTCCATGAGTCCAAGACGTTTCTTAGGGTTATTGCTATGAACAAATTCCTTTAGATAAATTTATCGATTATTAGATTTCCGTTCATAATCTGGAGTTTGTCTTGGTGTTGTAGCGTCTACAGTGCATTCTGGCTACTATACTATAAATGTTAAATCAGAATAGAAGCACAGATCAAGCATGAGATACAATGTCTAGAACAGCACTTGCTTGTTCTAATAGAGTTTCCAGAAATTCTAATAATCATAATTCGAACTGGCCACTGCTGATAAATTCTAAAATATATTCCTCTTGATTCTCCCAGTTAAACATTTCTCAAGTTCCCTCACAAGCACACTAACAGGCAAATTACCTCCATTACTTGAACAGCATAACCCACCACCGGATAACCTTGGCATACGTGGTACTTTCAATACTTCATGGGGGTAAATCGCTTCATGATAGTAATTCGTAACAAAATCAATTTAGAAGAAGTTTTCGTCTTTCGATTCAAATTGAATGTCATGCACACCAGGGAACACTTCGATAATGAATTGTTTCAGCTCCTCATTGCTGAAGTTAGAACTCATCATGCGGATAATGGATTCATCAGGAAGTTGCAAGAAACGAGCATTCGATAGACGTACACCTTTTATGTATGATTAAGTTTCTTTCTTGAGAATCATCGTTTAATTCAATAGAGATTCAGTCTCCCTACGAAGAGATGATAACTTCGATAACTCTCGAGTATCAATGATCTTCTACACGAAGTTCTTCGTTAATAGCGCTTTTTTCTTGAAATCTTCTTTGATTTTCAGGTTCTAATTGCGAAGACGTGTACGGATCTACAAAACACAAAAAACAAGTAAATCAAACATCTCAAATATATATATATCTTTCTCATTGCTATTTTTACTTATTTAGAATCAGGTATGAAATCATTGATAACTCCAAAGAACGGACATAGCAGCATGATCTCATCTTAGATCATAATCATATTCCCAAACATCATTTTGAGTTCTTCAACGTACTTACACATCAACTTAAGTTTCTCGTGATTGTCAAACTATGAGACTACACTCATCACATTAAATTACAATTCCTCTAGTTTCCCAGTTAGAAACTGCACATTCCCTATAAAATGCTATGGATAATCTGGATTCTTAGATGTTTATATTTTAGGTAAACATTCCATAATGAGATTCTCGATTCTGTCGATTTCCTCGAATAAGCGTAATTCTTATTAGGATTTGTTGAACAGTATGTAAATCAATTATTTGTATCGAAGGATATTGTCCATCTTCAATACATTTATTGTCAACTCCTGAGGTCTCACTTTAGAATCAATGCCCTTAATTTAACCAATAATACATTATTATTAAAGGGGAAATACACACATGCATGCATAGCATATGCTTGGTCAATATATATCTACTTACGTATATTTCTGTGAGTAACTACGTCCAATATGTTTCCTTGAACGATTTATTCAGCAGCATCATAATGATTGGCAGATACTAATTGAAATCATCAATATCCTTCTAGATACTCTCAATATTATCCCTAAACTTCTGTATATACTCAATATGCTGTAATGTATCCTTATCTTTATCTTAATTATCATTTCCTTCCTATTCTATTTCTTTCAATTTATTCATCTCTTACACCATTTCCTTATCTAATGTTTCCATGAGCGCACTACCTTCTCTGCATGCATCTAATATCTCTAATCGTAGTGTCTCCTACGCATTCCCATTTTATCCACTCATAAGTTTTTCAAAAGGATAGCATAGCCATTATTCAGCTTATCGATACCATTTCTCACAGAAATCCCAGAATAATAGATTGCAATCAAAGTTCTTCAAGCATTCATTAAATGCAGACAGATCAGATAGCTCATAGTCTACATTAATTTAATACAAAATCAAATAAACAAATCATTTTATTTGTATATTCTATCATTGTTTTTACTTAGAATTGATTCTCTATTGTTAACTGCTAGTCCTTCTTGTACAACTTATTTGAGTAGATCTTCAATTTCCCTAGCTCGTTTGAGTATTCCTTCACAGTTCCGTAGATTATTCAGTAGCTTAAACTCCTTAATCGCTTCCTTAACACCACTGAATTTCTATTATTCAACATAAAATATCAATAAAACAAAACCATAATCAAAATAAACTATTAACTCTAAATATATTATCCTTACGCCTAGCAATGACGTCTTAAGATCCTACAAAATGGACTAAAAATATGCTTATCTTGCATCTAATTTCACTTTTGCAGCGATAAACAGTTCCATAAGATTTCTCAACCAATTCTTCGATTCCAAGTACACTAACAGCAAACTATTCTAATTGCTATTACTATTACTCATTCTATCCTATTCTTTCTTGACATTACTATTACTATTATTGATTCTACTGCAATCTCCAAACTAATCGAATTCAATATAATTCTCATTTATCATATCAAATAACAGATTAATAGTCTTCAAATCTATTTAGCATTATTGCCATTTCTTCTTCAATTCCTTTGTATTCAAGAATGTCATCAAATCAATATATTTATCGATTGTATTAGGATCTTCTGAGAGCACACCTTGTATCTCCTTAAACGACTAGCTTGTTTAACTCAGTAATCCACTGAATTTCTCGACAATAGCACGATCGATTCTATTAATATTTCCAGTTATTTTCTTAATCAGCATGGACTTAATTTCCATTGTATCCACATCAAACATACCAACTCTGAATACACCTGGTAAACCACGTGATATGAACAGTTTATCTTAAAGTAATTTATTCCGTTCTTCGATGAGAAACTGTACTTGATTCGAATGATTGAATATCTCCAATAATTCTTCTAAATAATCCTTCTCGATGAGATAGAAGTCAAAGTTATTGTACACTGCTAAGATAGCATAAATACTGTAGTAGTTCCATTGCAGAAACGCAGTGGTTGAACTATTAAACATATCGAATTCTTTAATGACATCTTCACTATTTTCGATGAGTTTATTATGCATAAATCCATTGATTTCTTCGATTTCGCAAAGTTTCTACTTACTCGATGAGAACACCATATTCAATCGTTCTTCCATCGTTTCTAGACTTGGCTCGATTGATATTCTCATATGCTTCGTATCGAACCAACCTAAGCGCTGATAGCTCACTGCTTTGTTCTTGCATTTTTCTAAGAAATCACTTATGAAATATGTATCTTTTGTATTCAGTCTGAGAATATCATAGATGACATATTATAATTAATTCTCATAAGGATCTTCCGTTTTCGATTTAGGTCTCCATGGTTTCGTCTTCTCGCCGACGATAACCTTAGTAATCTCTAGCATTGCAGCTGCAGAACAACCATAGATCTTATCACGACAACGCATGAAGTATTAGTAGATAAATTTAATTGGTGGATTCTTGCGGTATTTGGAAAGAGTCAATGTGAAATTAGAAATAGGTAAGGGATCAATGTTATGGATGGGTCTGAAGAGATACGTATCCTAAGCGTTAAGTGATAATGATCGAGTTATGATCTCACAGTAGATATCAAATATCATCTCAGAATCAAATTAAAATGATGTCTTATGGGAAGGTGATGATAAAGATGATTCCAGGCATTGAGAAGGCAAAGAGCTTTCAGGAAACTATAAAAGAAAATATTATGATATTTTAATATTTGTATTATTAATTAATAATTTTTGCTTACAGGTGATTGTAAGTTGCCTTGAATACAAGCTTGATGTTTCTTAGCTTTAACATTCACTGGTAGTTTATCGAGTAAATCCTTCGAAACATTTGGTAACGGTATTGTCAGATAATATCTCTCAAACATGAGCTCGATCTCGTGAAGTGATTCCCTCACAGTTATGTTTAAATGACTCTTCAGAAGTAGGTTACAATTAGATTACATTCCAGCGAGATATTTGCGGATATAAACATCAAATGGTGGCAATTCTCGGTGGACGATGAGTTGCTATTCGCGTAATCTTGCAGCTTATTCTAAATCGACTTTGAGGAGATCAATTGTTTTCTCCATTTTGTAGATCACTGTTTCAATCTTCTCAATCTCCTTTGAAAAACCAGTCTGCAAGCCTAGAATTAACAGCAAACAAAGGAGAGTAAGATAAAGAATTAAAGTAACTTATTACTCCAACTAGACAACTAGTCAGTGTTATTTTATTTATAATTATCTTACTCGTGAATAGTTAATTATAATCTGTGAATCCTGAAGCAATGGCTGTATGAAAATAATGAAATATTCTATGATCTTACAGGCTCTCAATAATATGTAGCAAAGCAATCACCACTGGGAACACTCCATTGATATTTCCTAATGAAAATATAGCTTATGTTCCAAATAAATTCTTTAATAAATATCCATGTAGTTCTTGGAATCTTCTACTAGCATCATGCTTTATAATCAGTTTCCTTATTGAGCCAACTGGTACTGGTAAGTCAATCTAGCTGTTTTTACTCGTATTCGAGCTTGAATTATGCCTTAAAAGAGTATAAATACTACTGCTGGGGCTATGACTATTACTACGAGTATTAGATTCTCGATTTAAGTTTGGTATTATCATATTCTCAGTAGGAGAACTAAGAATCGAACTTTAGTTTAGTATATCAACACAAATATCAGCTTCATTTACAAAGTCAATAGCTTCTGTTAAGTAAATGTCTGATTGCTCTGAATTCTAAGAAGACTACTTGAATAATCGCTTTGGGGAGTTAGAAACACTTATGATATTATTATAATTATTAAGATTCTCTCCTGATCCTACTTAACTACTATTTAGAGGTGTAGTAACACTGATTTCGATAGTGTACTACATAGGCAATACTTTAGTAGCTTTCTTTTTCATAACTAAACTTGGGAGATATTTCTCATAGAACTACTGCAATGATGGAGTAGTTTTCAATGCAATTTGAAATCGCAATACATGGAATTTATATTCCTCAATGATGGCTTCTACGGTAGCTTCACCGTATTCACTACGTAACCAAGAACTATTCACGAATGTCTTCTAAAGAATATTTATTAATAACGATTTCTACATCACAACATCACTGTTTTAACTCTTCTAACCAACTAACTCTAGTTATAATAAACGAAGAGAAAGGAAGAGGTTAGAAGAAGAAATTAAAATAATCAATAGAAATATCAATTTGTCTCTCCATCCATACTTGCAAGACTCTCACTGAATAATTTTTGTTCTCTCCGTGAATATGCTTTATCCTCTCTTTCTTTGAATTCCCCAACACTCTCACTCTCCACCATTAAATTCAACCTTGTAACCTGTTAACAAAACCAATCGCCAATAAATTTCTTTCCCTCCTTTAAACTTTTAACAATATTTACCTCTTTAATCTATTCCCCTTCAATCCATTATATTCTGTACAACTTAGTATCCTAATTAAATCCAAGTATATTACATTTCTTCCATGATACTTCCCCATTGAGATCTTTCCATCTTGAGAATCCACTCATCACAAATCCTTCCTTCAATGAATCTAGAATCTTATCTTTTTCAAGTGACTACTCGTCATACACAGCAACAGGTTATGATTTGTAATTTCGAATGTTCTCTATTTTTATTGTTATTATGTCATTATTAATATTATTTGTCTTATTTAATATGGACTCTACATTGATTTCTGTTATATTCTCTATCTTACTCATGATACTCTACTGATCCTCTAGTTTAATAGCTTAACTAATTGTTCTTAGTTTCTTCCCCGCTGGTTTAAAAAATGAAGCATTAGTACTTTAGAACTATCCCATCATTGGCGATTAATTTTAGTAGTTTCTGATGTTACTAATATCTTCATTGCCAGTGCTAGTATTATTCATATTAATAATACTATCATTAATATCTTAATTCTACTACTCACTAGCAATGCTACTACTGCGTTACGTTTATGTTCTTATTCTCAATGATCTTAATGTCTTATTGAGATTATTCTTCCCTGATTATGATTCTCTAAGAAGTGTGTAATCCATAGTTTAGCGGATGTTCTATGCTGATAGAGTGTTACTTTTATTGAGTTGTCTGTCAAGTTCATTGGAGAAATGGGACACATTTGCGATGTTATATTTAAATGCTGAAGAAGATGATTGCATTGATTTTAATGTTGTCTATGATGCGAGAATAGGATTAAGAAGAGGAGAATTTTAACTAACAGGTGGAGTTAAAGTGTCATAGTCATATTGTTCTCGATTGTTTTTAGTCTATGTTCTACTTCCTACTGCTGTACTGAAGTTCTACATACAAATAATTAATCATAATGACAAATACATATGGGTATGTATGTTATTATTACACTCAATGTTTATCTCATCTTCTATGGTTTTAGGAGCAATCCTAAGCTGCTTGATTTCATCTACGGCAATCTTCGTTTCTGAATCATTGAAAAATATAAAAATCACTGAACTAATCATTATGTTAACAATATCTTACATTCAATACGACTTCCCCTAGCTAAACCTTCTTCCTGATTGCTTCGAGATCTAACACAAAATCCTCAATCATCGTTACAGCTTCATTCGATAATGGTTTGCGTTGAGGTGTATTGTTATTATTATTTCCTGAATCTAAACCAGATGTATTGAAACCTTAAGAGCTGCTTCTATTCATAGTAGATCTATTTGTATATGTTTCTCTCTCTCTCTTTTGTTGTTGGTTTAAATCTTCCAGAAAGCTTAATTAAATTCATAACAATCAGTAGAAACATATGGTTATTTGAATCCCCCATTTAGTCCCTCTCATATTATTCAGAAGATTAATAAGATTGTTCTTAAAGGAGTTATTTAAATGATGAGCCGGTGATTTAATGTTGCAATCCAACGCAATCATTGGGGGCAGGAATTTAGATTATTCATGAGATTTAAACTGATCATTATTGATAGATGTTCAGATTATTAATAATAAAAAATACATCATTCTGGGAGATTTGAGAACGATTGGGCTGATATCAAAAATATTAAATGGGTCATTCATTAATACATTGAGAAGTAAAAATACAAATATCCATAATGTCTTTTTCTTTTTTCTCATTTATTAAATAAATTAATCAAAAATACTGAAAATCATTAATTTATTTCTAAATCCCTTCTTTTCCTTTCATTAACCATTGAAATCCTCAAAAAGGTCATCATCATCCACTTTCACTGCCTTCTTATCCTTATTCCCTTCCTCCTCAATCCTCAATTTCATTTTTTAATCTTCAAAAATGGATTCCTCCTTCCAAGTGTTGCTGTTCTTTGAATAATCCCTTACTTTCCATCTACATCTACTTTCTTCTAATCTTCCCTTTATCTCACTGCATTATCCACTTATTTCATCATCTACACCATCCAAGGATTCAATCCTATTATATCTTCATCCCATTATTTTTTCTACAATCCCTATTCATCTTCTTGCTCATTCCCTTAAAAATCAACTTTAGCCTCCTAATAGAATTCATTATTTGTAACTGCCATACTTTAATGATATTCCGAATTACTTTCTACCTTTTCTGGTTCTTCTTAGACTTTCTCTAAAAGTTACTTCCATTTAGAAAATCCCTCTAGATAATTATCAGCATCATTACTTCCATCTCCATCTTTTAACGACTCTTTCTTCGAAGTCGATCCTACTGTTGAACTTCCTGAGGATACTTATGAGGAAGATAACCCAGAAGAAGATTAGACTTATCCTCCTACTTAAATGGCTTATTAACCTTATCTCTTCTATATTTTCTTAAAGTTTCTACTAGATTATCCTGAATTCCTCTCCAGGATAGGATATTTCATCATAATCAAGGCATCCTCCCTAGTAATATCTTCTTGATCATTTATTACATCCCTCTCTTCACCTTCCTTCAAATACCTTTAATCTCTATCTTTATCAACTCTCAGTGGTGTAGTGTAAGATTATTCCCTATTTCCATAATCACCATCACTCTCACTTAAATCACCTTCACTATCTCTATCAGATTCACTACTACTCCTTTCTCTTCTTTATCCATTCCTTAGCATACTCTTCTTCAATTCTTCTTTACTTTACCCATTATTACTATCCTTCAATCTCTAAACCATCTTCTTCTGACTCTACCTATCATCCCAATCATCTTTATTCCTTCTATTCATCCTTAAATCATTATCCTCTCCATTACTACTAAGTCCTGAATCACAGTCCTAATCATATATCTTATCCTTTCTCCTATGACTTTATCCCCCCTTCCCTTTAATATCACTCCCATAAAACACATCAATTTCCTTAGCAAGACTAATCATATTTTCATTATTTTTTAGTAATTCCTTACAGATTCTATCAATCTTATCAGTCCTATCAACAATCTCAGTATCAACTACATCTTTCTCCTCCTCTTTCTCTTCCTTTCTAATCCTCTTTTCTTTCTTCATTTCTTCATTCCCATATACATTGTTAGTAATATATATTTAGTATTATTTTCCTCTACCATCATCATTCACTATCTAATCCTATTATTATTTCTCTTTAAATCTTCTACTAACATTATTACAATCCTTCCATCCATGATTCTCTTCTGATCCTTTGACTTACCTAACACTCCCTATCTTTCCTACTTCTCTATTACTCCCACTCCTTATACAGCTAGCGCTACTAATATCTACTTTATCTCCTTTATCATTCTACTACATTCCATTAATAGTATTCTTCATTTCTAATTTCTCTACACTGCTACTTCCACCATATTTTCTCTTATTTTAATTCATTTCGTCACGCCCAACAGATAATATATTCGATCTCAACGGAGATGCTTTAGATACTATAAAAGGTCTTTTCTTCAATGAATTAGACAACCCTAGAGACGGTAGATATAATAGCTATTATTAGCTTGTATGCTCACTATCATTGGTATTATTAATCTTTTCCTTGATCAATCTTGTTGGTGTTTTCTTTAATGGAGATGGAGTTCGCCCTCCTGAAGAATATGCATTCTTCATCTCCTTCATCTTATCTCCTCGCTTAGTATTATCCATAGCATAAAATCTCCTAAATGCATCAGCTGCAGAATTCTTCTTCTTATCATCTTCTTCATTGTCATTGTCTGATAATTCAATAGTTGGAATTGGCTTATTGTAGAATTCCTTATCCCAAGCATCTACAGCATCTTTTACGCTCTACATAGAATCCAATACGATAGTTGAAGGATCATCTTAGGAGTATTATTACTACAACTACATCTGCTGTGATGTATTTCCACTTTTACCTTTTACTGGTGAATTATAGTAATAATAGCAATGACGCTGTGATTCTAATGGCAATTTGTCACATGACATACTATCCCTGCTAGTATTGTGATCATTCTTCAAATTAGTTCTTGCATCTTTTCCTCGAGCAACCATCTGAAAAATAGCATCATAATAAGCATCATTGAATGGATATCTGCCATATTAAAAGTCAATATAATTCAATATTCACCTTCGAAATCGACGATATCTGTGATTTGAGTTTCTAATTCAGGAAGAAGTGTCGAAGCTTATCATCTTGCAATCCAAAAAAGATATTCGATTCATCATCATCACCACCAATACCACTAGTGTTAGCCTCATCAGTATTTCTTTGTTTCCTCATCCTTCCAGCGGATAATTAATCAAACAAGCATATTATCTTTGCTGAGAGTGTTCAATGTAATTTAATTTCAACTTAATATGTAAAGATAGCTGCAGAAATTGAAAGGATTCGCTATTCTTTTTATTCTTTTTTATCATAGATAATAATAATAATAGATCTCTGAAAAAGTATTCAAACTTAAACTTAACTTGTTGATGTTTTATTATCCCCCCACAAAATTTAATAATAATATTTTAATCTCCTTTCTTATTGTAGTCAGATTAATTGAATAACAGTAAATCACATTTACATATTAATTAGATCAGATTTGTATTGTTTTCTCTTCGACATAAGTGAAAAATTTGAATACACAATCAAAGAGTTATTAAAAACAATTTGTAAAATAAGAATCCTTATTTGTTTTGTGAACCTTGTTTTATGTGCTCTCCCATAATTTTATTCATTTGATTTGGAAACTGTCTTTATTTCTTTTAATAAATATCCCAAAATTGAGGGGAATAACTCAAGATTACATTATTTATCATTATTTATAATGTGAATAAAGGGGTTGGGGTTGGGGTTGGGGTTGGGGTTGGGGTTGGGGTTGGGGTTGGGGTTGGGGTTGGGGTTGGGGTTGGGGTTGGGGTTGGGGTTGGGGTTGGGGTTGGGGT
>Ga0302271_10000870_pt1 | contig 29761 bp, 12 predicted proteins | sample III_Bog_N1_1_FD_198767 | JGI IMG/M metagenome (GOLD analysis project Ga0302271, IMG submission 198767) | Peat permafrost microbial communities from Stordalen Mire near Abisko, Sweden - III_Bog_N1_1 | ecosystem: Environmental > Terrestrial > Soil > Wetlands > Peat | place: Sweden: Abisko... | reverse complement strand
TTGTAAAAGAAGATTTTGATCACAATTAAAATATTCTTCCCTCTCACAACGCCACTTGCTCTCATAGGCTGAGAATAATTCAGCTGACTTTTAGTATTTTTGAGACATATCTTATTGCATATGCGTGGTTATCTGCAAAGATATGTTTAAAACTATTATTAGATTCGATTACATTCAATGAGAAGAAGAAAAAAACACATTACAATTTCAAAAAATGAATCTAAAATCATTATGAAAAGCTGCTTTTCTTTTATTTTAAAATAAATATATTAATAAACGAATTAGAGGCACTTTTCTTATCCTAAAATCGCATGAAATAATATTGAATAAACCATTATTAAAATCGAATCGCTTTTCCTATTAACCATATGTTGATATATTAATGATTAGTTAATTGCACATTGGTTTCGAATATTTTTATTAAATCTCCCCTGTAATTATTGTTCATACCAGTGTTTGATTATTGAATTTCAGAATTAATTTACGCACAGAAAATGGATAATCGCAGAAGAGAATGTAACACAAAGAATACATCAGTTCTTTTAGAAATATATATTAGCTTGAGGGTTAATGTATTCCCCTTTGATATTCCACAGCACAAGAGCTCTCTGGCTTAAAATCATAGATCTAAGTTTCTAAAGATGAACTAGAAGAACTGTAGAGATAGATTAAATCCAGGAAAGTGCTCTTAGATACCATGGGCAAAGCGGTATGAGCATAACAAAAGAAAGAAGGGATATTTTGGGATAAAGGAAGTTGATCTTAAACTAAGAGTGTTTCTTTGAATTTTTCAAAAGACGCAACTCAATGAAGATGCATTCGAGCAAAAAATCAGATAACTCCAAACTGATCTTGAAGAAAGAGAAAAGCAAATTGTTTCGAATAACCTATGGTAAAAAGACTTATCTTATGTAGTTTATCAGCTCTTTGTAAAAAGAAATTGATTTTGATTTTTTTAAAGGTTGAAGACTATGGAATCCAAACAGTTTGATACAAAGAGATTAGAATAAAACTTGAAAGTAAAATGATTATTGTACAACATTCATGATGTTGATTGCCTTGTAAAGGATAAAGAGCAGGAGTTAAACAAATTATAATAGGATTTAGACACTGCAAATTCCAAGTTACAGGTAAGTATTTCAGATTAGGAAATTTCATAAAATAAGTAAATGAATGAACTCTTCCAAGACTCAAACTGTTTTGATAATGATAGAGCAAGTCAGAATTAGAGTAGATGCTCATTTAGCAATTACAAGCTCGAGCTGCTGATGTTGCGAACAGAGACAGTATTATTCAGTAAAAAACTGAGGTGAGTTTATTTTAATTCGTTTGGCACATTTTCGTATACAAATGAATTAAAATTTCGTTGTTCTGAGCAGGAGAATAAGATGCTTGCATAACAAATCAGCGATGTTGGAGATAAGTAGAAGATTTATTGAAATCATCTTCTTTTTTCTGAATATAAAATAATCAATTTTTGCAGATTAGCAAGCTTAATAAAGGAAAAAGAAGAAGTGGATAAGCAAAATGAAGGAAATCAAATAGCACTCAAAGAACTGCAAGTAAGAATAACTGGGTATGAAGAGAGCGATATCTAAAACAGAGAAACTATTAGGTATGTTTTACTTCCAAATAAGTTTTAGAGAAGAATAATAAGTAGATTATTTTTAATTTGGAATGCTATTGCATTACAGTTATCTGAGGGGATAGTTGGAATAACTAGAGAATAATGATGAAACTAAAGAATTGAAGGTATCCCTTGAGGAAAGAGATACAACAATTTCTGAGTTAAAATAGCAGTTGGAAGAAGCAACAAACAAAATTCATGCGGTCAAAAGTGATTTGAAGTAAAAAGCCATAAATTAGCCTTATTTGTTGATTTGAAAATATCTAATATTAAAATGTTTGAATGTAGAGAAGCATCAGATAGAAATGAGTAAGTAATCAAAGTATATTTCTAACAAATATGAAGTTATTTGTCAGGAATCCATTAGAAAATCAAAAATAAGAAGAATCTGTTAGTCATGAGATTGAAATACTCAAAAGATAGAATGCATTTCTTTAGGAGGTAATTTTGATAAAAGAGTCTTTGGAATGATGAGATCATGATAAACCTCTTTTTTTTGAAGGAAGTAACTAAATTGACTGAATCAAGTGAATGTTGGAATAAACAACAAGATGAGAGAGATTTTAGTTGGAAAAAGTAGTTAGAGAGTCAAAAGAATCTGATGGATAAACTAGAATTAAAGCTTTAAAGTATCCCTTAGCTTACAAGTGAACGTAATGATTTAGGAAAACAAGCTGAAGGGTTACAAATCACTCTGTAGTAGACTCTAAGACAACATGAAGCAGCACTACAAACTGTTAGAGAAGAGATAGATAAAGTCAGAGAATAATGCGAGATAGAAATCAATCACTATAAAGAAAACCACGAACAGCATTAAGGATAAATTGGAGAGTTATTAAACTAAATAGCTAAATTACAAGCTGACTAGGAGACCAATTTAGGAAATATTGAAAATCAAACCTAAGAAATTGCTATGCTCAAAGAAGAAATCGAAGTTGTTTAGAAGTAAGTTAAAGAAGAATTTAGATTGAAGGATCTTATTTTAGGGATAATAATAAAATTTTAGGATAAAGAATCAAACGAATGCGCTCATTGTGAGCTAGAGAAAGACGATTTAAGAGAATAAGGAGCAGATTGATCTCAAGATAAGTGAGGTGATTATTGAGTTGCTTTTCACTAGATTAAAAGGAGATAATACTAATATTTGGATTGATAATTTAGGTGGATGAGTTAAAGTTCATAAATGAGAGCAAAGACAAAGAAATCGAAGAGCTTAAAGAACAATTTACCTAAAAAGATAATATAGTAGATAGAACAAATTATTTATTAAAAAATTCTATTAACATATTTTTTTATTTGAGATAAACAAAATGAATGCGAAACAAAGGCAATTAGAAGAGCGATTATCGAAGAAAGAGACAGAAGTTATTAACTTTGGCAAAGTTAAAATGATGTTTTATAGTGATGTAAACGGATTAATAAATATAGATTTTTTATTTAAAAAAACAATTGATTGTCTTATTAATATTTGATTTCTGTTTTTAATAGAATGAGAGACTCAAGGCAGCTGCCATGAAATCACAAGAAAGAATAAATGAGCTCGTCAAATTGACCATTCCTTGTGAGAATCTCATTGAATATTTTTGTTTCTTTTTATTTGAAATTCTTCAATTTATTGTCATAATTTTTTATCTTCTCACATTTGTTGGTTTATTTCCATTTTAGAGCTGAAAAAGACAGCCGATGACAGATTAGTCGAGGTCAAAATGGTAAGAGATATGTTAATTTCCCAACAGAGTGTGATTCGGACAAAGGAGAGTGAGATAACTTAACTAAAGCATAAGGTAACTAAGCTAAACAATTAACTTGAGATTCTCAAGAACGAATCTCAAGAAAAGAGAGAATAATTTATCTCAAGATCACCGAATCATCCAAGAATGTATGATCACAACAATAGCATTGATAATTAGAACCCTCACAACTTTAGCTTGCCTTCTCTTCTTGATAAAGAAGGTAGTAGCATTCAAGCTGTTGAAAGAAAATAGCACTTGAAAGATTACCAACAAAAAATATTAGCGAGATAATCCCTGAACTACAAGCGAACTCCTTTGCAATCATCGTACATTGTGTCTAACTAACAACAGCCAATGCCACCAAGAGACATAAAACTCAACTCCTTACCGAATAGAAATAATTTTCACAATAACGTGAATATTTTTGGATACCCTTTTAGGAACAATCCAAGTAGCTTAAAGCAGCTAAATCAGATTGACAGTAATTGGATCGCTTATGATGATCAAACAGATAAAATATAAGAAGTGAAACGATCAATTAACAGTGCTAATTCTCATTTTTAAATGCAATAATTCATGGGAAGTCCATCAAGAGCATCACCCATAGGAGAATCATATCTAGAAATGAATAACTAAACGCATTAGAAAAAAAAGGTCAATAGTGTATTTGATCTGTCTGCAACTTAAGAGGACATCAAATAAGCTTCACCGAATCTTAAGTTTGTAAATATTTTTAGTTTAGGGAATAGCATTTTTGTATTGACTAAAACAATTTTTATTTTAGAATCTCTCACCTATGCGAGTAAAGTTGACAGGAGTTCAAAAGGAAAAGAAATATCCAAATAGAAGCTTCAAAGAAGATGTCATGGATGATTAGAATGAGAAAGTTAAATATATCAAAGATGGATAATAAGTAGAAGTTGAAGAATCTAATATTGACTTGAATAAAGAGGAGATCAAAGTTAACAAAGAATCTGGGAAAAAGATAGTAGAAAAGGATAAAGTTGAGAAGAAAAATGAGAGAGGTGAATAAGTTTAAAAAGACTAAAAAATGAATAGTTAAGAAGATGGAGATGATGATGACAATGAGGCAGATAATGATGATAATACAAATAATGATAATAACGATCAAAGTGAGAAAGAAGAAGAAGATGGATAAGAAGAAGAAGAAAATTAAGAAAATAACAGTGTTTAGGATGAAAGTGAAAAGAATGAGGATGCACAAAATAGTAGTGGTGAAGAAGATGAGGGAGAAGATGACAGATGAAGGAAATAATAGAAATTCATAATAAATCAATCAAAAAACGAAGTATAAGATTGTGTTGTCTTAGCAATAATTTGTGTCTTTTAACATTACACTCTAATTAAAAAGATTTGACTGATTCCCTTAAGCTTGATAAATTTTGGATTCGATCAGTAACATTTTTCATAATAAATATCTTTACTATGTTTGATTGGCTTAAGATCATTTTTCAGGATCCTAAAATATTTACAATGTCATCTCAAATATTCTTTCAATATTTTAAATTAATAATAAACTTAGCTTAGCACTTCTAACATTTTAAATGATATTCTTAAAATAAGAAATCAGAATCAAAGGCTCAACAAGATTTGTTGGCTACTTATTAAATGTATCTATCCATTTGAGATAGATCTTATTATCAGTATTTCTTCATTTCTTTTGTTATCATACTAAATACATCTTTTTATTTTTCAATATTATATTATTATTCAAAGGAGTATTGTTTATGCGCATTTTCATATGTTGATTATTTCAATAGATGGCTTTTAAAAATGAATTTAAATAGATATGCCCTTTAGTACTAATTTTCAGAAATAAATCTATGCAAATTCACAAAAAAACTAATAATTCTGATGTGCCATTCTAAATTGAGTTTTTCATTTTAATAAAAGACTTATTATCTTTCTTTTCTTTGCTTTTTTATTCATACTGTACATCAATTTAGAATCACATTTTATAGGAAAATATCATATCTGTTGTGGATTAGACATCACAAGAAACCTTTGTAGGAATCAGAAAATAATTAGGCAACGTATGGGTAAAGATTGGTGCGTCAGATGGAATTCTGGGGGAAGAACTATTTATTTTGGTCTGTGATTGTCATCGATCGATTGATTTCTTGGAGGGAGAAAAAAACAAAAAAAATATTTAGTAAAAAAAGAATAAACACAAGGAAAGTTGGCGAAATAAAGACAAATACAAGACAAAGTTCAATTCAACGAAAATGATGCGAGAAATACTTACTGGAGGTATTGTTGACTTTAACAACAGCAAGAATATTGCAGTGAATGAGCTAATTGTTTAATATTTTTTTTACTTAGGTGCGTGCAATGTGAATGGTGATTCCTCATCATAAGCTATTAACCCTCTTACTAGATTTATGGGAAATATCTTCACAGGATAAGCTCAGAATGCGTAAAATACCAACATAAATGGTGAAAAAAATGAAAGCAAAATTAAATTTCTTGTTGTTTTTGTTACAGCGATAGAATGTAGGGTTTCTAAGGAGTTGGTCCATAAGGAGATTTGATGAAAAATGCTTTAAATGAGAGAGGGTAAATGATGGGAATGATGAATAAGGAGTTCGATGCTTTGAATAAAGACATGAATAACTTGAATATAAATAATACGATGGAATAGAATTTCAGATAATAGCAACATCTCATGAATCAATAGCATGCGCATCTTGATCACGTGTTTATGCATTAACAAACTATGATGGCACAAGAAGCTAGAATGAGGGAATAAATGATGCATCATTAATTCTAGCAATAACAGCACATGCAAGCTTAGAGAATGCTAGAGATGGAAAAGAATATGAGCGCTTAGTTCGATGAGACCAAAACATAACTCGAAGCTGAAGATATGGCAAGGGTAAATATGAACAAAAAATATATTATCAAATTTCAAAATCATCTTGTAAATACAATGAAACAGGAACTAATGATGGAGAACGCATTAGATGCTGCTGAAAAGGAAGGAATTGAAGAGGATATTAAGCAATAGATTATCTAATAGAATGCTAATGAGCTGTATGATAAAATGGCAGGAGACAGCAGCCCAAGAATTAAGAATTCGAAATTCTTGTAATTCATGGGATAGATCAAGACGGGAGAGCTCAAAATAGAGGGTGATTAACTTGTTCAAGGAGATCCTTCACAAGTTCAAGATATGAATAAGAGTAAGTGAAATGACACAGAATTGAACAATTAATTCTAAATGAACAATTTGTTGTTTCAGTCTTCGACAATGCTTGGGCTAGATCTGAAGAAGAGCAAAAAGATGGTGAAAAACTAATGGGCGATAACTACAATCTTGAAGCATATTGGCAAGAAAAAATGTAAATATATAAATTATTATAAATAACATAATTGAGCTATTAATGTAACAATTCAGCTAAGAATATGAGAAAGAACGTTTAAACGAGGATGCTCTGTAGGAGAAATTAGAAAAAGATTATTCCGATGTGCTAAAATACATGGAAGGAAATGAAGAAGAAGATGATGATAATATGGAGGCAGCTTGGTAGAATGCATCTGAAAGTCTCTAATAGGAGATTCATCAAGACGCTTCCGATCATTATTAATTCTAATTAAATAATCCATATCTTGCACATGAAAATCCTCTCCATTTAGCACTAGAATTTATTACTCAAGGCAATATTTCTGAGGCTATTCTAGCACTTGAAGCGTAATTACAGAAGAACCCTAATGCGCCTAGTAATGCGAATTCTTGGAGAATCCTTGGAAGACTCCACTAAGAGAATGATCAGGATCAAAGAGCCGTTGCTTGTTTCTTGGTAGAAAACATTTAATTTCACCTTTAAACTTAGAAAACAAATATTTTTTTGTCTTCAGAATGCCCTAAAAAAAGACAATACAAACCCTGATACTTTCCTTGCACTTGGTGTATCTTGCACAAACATTCTCGATGAAGTCAAAGCCATGAACTTCCTGAAACATTGGTATATGATCAGTGATATTCAAAAGCAACTTCCAATTGATCCATAACTCGTCCCAGAAGAAAAGGAATACAGTGAGTTTTCTTTAGAAGAAATCAAAGCTATCAATAAGAATATGCTAGATGCTTTTGTCAGAGCTAGAAACTTAAATCCTCAGAGTCCAGAGCTCAACGTAGATATTACCCTAATATAATAGTTATCATATTTGATTTTTAATATTGTTGTTTTTAATTAGGTTGGATTAGCTGTGTTACAGTACATTTCTAGAGATTATGCTGGTTCTGTAGACTCTTTCAGATAAGCTCTGAAATACGATCCAAGTAATTACTCCCTCTGGAACAAACTTGGTGCTACTTTAGCATAACTAGGTAGATCTGATGAAGCTATCGAAGCTTACTACAAAGCGCTTGAACTGAAACCGAATTACGTTAGAGTCTGGGTTAATCTTGGTATTGCGCATGCTTACAAATAAGATTACAGTGAGGCGGCAAGATTATATCTTAACGCTTTATCATTCAATCCTGAAGCTAAGCATTTATGGAATTATCTTTAGACTTGCTTCATGTGCTTACGTAACTCAAACAACGCCTAATTGAATTTCATAATTTTCTTGTTTTCATAACGCAAATACTGTTTTTGGTTTAAATCTTAGAACGGTTTGATCTAGTTAGCAAAATTGGATAGCAGAATCCTGCTTTGTTCTCCGATGAGTTTGAGATTTTGAGAATGGACTAACTACCTTAGCCTGAAGTTAATTGTAAAAATACATTGGATTTATCTGTTTCTTTTTTGTTTGAGTTATTTTTTTGGTGTTTTAGATAACGAATCAACGAAGAAATATTTAATTAGCGAGAATGAAATCAACTAGTGGTTATCAGAATTCAAAAACTAACCTCCTATGTGAAAACAATAACAAGGAAGAAGAAGAAGACATATCACCTAAAAAATAACTCAGAAAACTACAGATGTTTTACTTGTTGTTTTTATGTTGGCAGCGTAATCACCGTTATTTCTTGAGAAAGACAGTTTAAAGAATATTGAGAATTCTTATTTGAATAAGCTTTTAATTATGAATGGTTAGTTTTGAAATTATAAGGTAATTTAATGTAAATTATCTCCCAAAAGTATTTGGATTCTTGCTGCTGAATTACATTTCGGTTGACAATCAAAGATTGTTTTGAAAGATAATAATATTAACACAGTTAAGCAAGCTCCAAGAGAAAGAGAGATACACTTTTCATATTCTAAAAAAAGAAAAATAACTCTTTCAACAAAATGATCTAAGATCGATAGGATCCAAGTGGCTAGGGAATGTTTAGCAAGCCAGGAAGACGAAGTGGCGATGCGAGAAAGATGCTTGAGAGAGTTATAAATTAGCAGAGTCCAAGTGTACATTAAAGTAGAACAACTGAAAGAAACGAAGATCCTTATGAAGCGTTTTATAATGAGCCATCCGAGGAAGTTGATAAAAAGGTTACTGCAAAGCGACCTCGCACAGTCGGCACTTCCTAGTAATTCCAAGAATATGTGAAGAAAATCAAACATAAGGAGCAAACTGCAAAGAACATTTAACCTTTCGCAGTGCAATTAACTCGTCATCTTATGCCAGTAAGGATCAAGAACAATAGGAAATTAGGGAAATAATGTTTTCAATGTTTAAATCTTTAAAATTTATGTATTTTTATCTTGAACACTGATGGACAGGAGAACAATGAAGAAAACGAAAACAAATGCAAGACAACAGTGGTCAATGCTATCCCCGATCCGCATAAATCGTACAGTTTGTGATATTTCAGCTAGTTTATTATTTATTTTTTTGAGATTAAGAATATTGATTTTATCTTAGAAAGCCCTAGCTAGTTTGGGATATCTTGAAGGTCTATCGAAATAAGACAAAACCACGATCTATTTCAATTGGATCTCATTCGTAAATGATAGGATTAACTTCCCCTGATAAGATCTCCAAGCGAGTCACTGGATTCGCTGATTTCAATAGGCAGTTAGATAGGTAAAAAAACTGGATTTTTCCTGAAAAACAAAATTATGGAAAATACAAGATTTTTAATATATTTTTAATTTCTTTACAGGACGAAAGGTTCATTTCTTTCAACGAAATCACCTTACGAAGATTACAATCCACTGAATTCAAGTCACGATGGCTCTGATAGCCATCACATAAGGGATTATTCTTTCTACAAACAATTAAGTCGAGATTCTGCGATATCTGGAAGAACTGATAGAGGAAGCAGTCCAGACACTGGATACTCACCGAATTTTGAGGCATTTAAAAAATCTCTCGGCAGGGTAGGTCCAGTGTTTGAGAATTAAAGGGCTCACAAGTCAATGGAAAAGAAACTAGTGGGGTTATATTAAGGATAGCATTATGATTACGATACATATGCGAAAAGTAATGATAAGAAATCAGTTCTATTTGCAAAGTAAGAAGGATTTTTTAGCAAACTTTTTTAAAAGATTTAATAATTATTTTTACTTTGGATTGATGTTATTCAAATTGTTTAATCATCAAATCAGTGACAAACGAAACTTAGTGCCATTTTAAAGACAACTGTCCAGAGAATCCCATAAAAATAGTCTCCTACCAGGATACATGCAAGTAAGGAGTTATTTCAAGAGAATCAATTGGGTGGAAGGAGAGGGGTGAGGGAGGGAGGAGGGATTTGCACCAAAAAAATTAAAAATCATTATTTGATATCAAGTAGTGTGTTTTTTGGGAGTGATTAAACTCATAGTGATATTGATTATTTGTTTGCAAAGACTGTGCGATCACGGATCAGCTTGCAGGATTTGAGTTTAAAAATGTTAGAAGAGAACAGTTTTATGGACACTAAAATGATCGCAGTTAACAGCTATCCATCTACAAGGAGCTCTTTCAGTCGGAGAGCATATGGAACAAGTTCTTCAATCAAGCAGACTTCAACTGAATCATGATAGATTTTCTATCATTTTTAATTAAATATTTATTTTTTCTTTACAATTTTTAAAATTGATACTTCACACATAACCACACACACACATATGCGCTCAGGGAGATATTTTTAGCCATGAATTATTTTCAATAATGAATAAAAGATTGTGATATTTATGTATTTTGAAGATTAACTAGAGCATATTTTGTGAAAATAGAAGAACAAAAAAGAGACTTATTCACCCTTTAATTATTAAAACTGATTCAAAAGAGAAAGGAAAAAGAAAAAATAATAAACTCCGCAAAAGATTAATAATTTAGAATTATAAAAAGGTATTTTTCTTCTCTCTCTTTTCTTCTAGCATCCACAAGAGAATTCACCTTCAGCGGAATAGAAAACATCTACAAAACAAATAAACAAACTCCTAAGAACTCTTCTCAAATGGGCTCTTGCTTAAGCACTTAAGGTAACATAATTTTGTATTGATATTATTTGAGATGGCTAAAATGAAAATAGTTAAAAAAGAACAAGTGACAATACCCTAACATATACGGTAGGCAAACGCTTCAGTCAATCAAGCTCAACTGAATAACCAGTAATAACCACAGAATAACCAGTAATAACCACAGAATAACCAGTAATAACCATTGAATAACCCGTAATAACTATTAAATAACCCGTAATAATCACTAAATCCTCAACAAGCAGTAGCTTAAATTTAAGCTGATCCTCAACTGGAATAAAATAGATTAAATTTAAAGCTAGGCTATTTGAATTAGGAAGATTAATTGGCCTTAGCAGATCTGAAATCTCTTGAGGCTGAGGAAAACAAAAACAATGATAAATTTATCAATAAAAATTATTTTGAAATACCAAAATATGGATAATATGATAACAACTAAGATAATAATAATAATAATAATAATAATTTTAACCTTTAACACAATCGCCAAGAAGAAGAAGAAACCTACATCTACCAATAAACGTACATCCCTCAATTTAGTGAATCTAATCATTCTTTAATTATGCATTCCTATTCTTTTTTGTTGATGCAAATTTATTTACCTAATTCAAAAATAGTATGCATTCTAATATTGACTTAAATAATCTTTTTTTTCTTCTTCTTCTCAGGGACTTTTTTAATAGTTCACTAATTAGTTAAATGTAATAGGAGAATGGATAGATGAACACTTAAGCCTACTATGATATGCAAGTAATAATTGATCTCTCCAAATAAATTTTAACTCCCAATAATATTTACATTTTACACAATGTCTCTGCTGAACTCAAATCGTTACCTTATTTAAGCACAAACGAGTTACCTACAATAGCGCTGCAAACATTGAGCAATATCTCTTTATAATTTGCTCAATCCGTTATTCAATAGAATTTTCAGAACTTGGTGTTAATCGATGTTAACGATGTGCTAAGAGAATATAAAAATCTTCCATAACAAATTACGGAGGGCCTTATCTACGAAATCGAAGTATTAAACACATCGTATTGCTATGAAATGGTTAATAATAATCCAAATGAAGAGAAATTCTTGGGGATTGCAATGAATTAATTAGAACTAACAAAAAGTTTTATCGATTACTTGTAGAACTGCTAGACCTGCTCATTCTAGAGTTTATTAAGATGTAACAAAAGCATAGCTGATATGAACATGGAAGCAATCAAATTTTAAGGGAGAACGAAATAAAGAGGAAACTAATAACAGTGGGCAGAATCTTTGTTGTAAGTGCTAGAAAACTAACTATACAATATTATGCAATCAATCGAGGTAGAGTTGAGAGCACATCTAGAATTAAAATATGGACAGCTAATAGTTAACATTCAAAATGAAATCAATTCATTTGATAGTCTTTGTCGATAATTGATTCCTTTTTAAGAAGGAAAAACACCAAACAGAAAAGAAATTCTACAGTAATTAGTTTAATATCGATAGGCTGTTATACAGAAAGACTAAATCGATAAACTAATAGATGATCTTCGCTTGAATCTAGATTCAATTATTCATCAGTGTCTCCAATATATCTTCTCATAGTGCGAATAACAACAATAACAATAATCATAATCATAATCATAATAATAATAATAATAATAATAATAATAATAATAATAATAATAATAATAATAATAATAATAATAATAATTGTTAGAACAACCTAATAATCTTAGAATAGTTGATAGTTAATTTGGTAAAAAGTTATTTTATCAAAGCTTGGTTCATCAGATTAACTTATCTTCTGAATACTTCAACTCATTAAACTTCACTTTACTTGAGTACTCCGTCTTAGCAATGAATATAAATGTAGATTAAATACAATTAAAAGAAATCATTACCTTCTGGAATTACATCAAAAATTAGAAATCATTAGATAATCCGTAACTATTTGCTGTTGCTCAAAAGTATCATTTCTAGGTTCTTATGGGCTAAGTCATCCTATCCAATTCCTTAAATCTAGCTGATTTCTAAACCAACAGCAACAAAGCAATTGCTTATCTTTGCTTCGTGATATCTTAAATGTAAGCAGCTGTGAGTCACTTTGAAGATACCATCAAACAAAATGGAGCAATCTACAAGGAATTTCTAGCTACGGAGTTTTCAATTGAGACCGTATTTTCATATGCACTTTATCAAAGTAAATAAGTCGAATTCAAGGAGGATATTGTCTACATGAAAGTAGCTAGTAATGATGGGGATATTGAGAGCGTAACATTTATGAATACAAGAAACTAATTAGTTATGCTTCCAATCAAATAGAGTTCAAAAGAAGATCGCAGTATTCTTAAACTTGCACTCTTACCAGACTAAAAGGATAAAGCTGTGCTTATTGCATTGTATCTGCAAGAGAAATAGACTTATGAAAAGTAGTAGATGCTCATTTAACAGTAATAACAACAACAGCAGTCAATCAATAAATCATAGTTGAGACCTGTTCCTTTTTAAGGTATTTTAGAATATCAGTAGATTTTGTAACAATTTTAGACTAGCCTTGTGGCTTTGTCTAATGAAATTGAAAAATCAGATGAATCAACTTTCAGATAGATATAAATTAATGAAAGATAAACTATGGTGTTTTAAGAATTCTAAGACATATGCGAGGGACTGCAGAAAGATCCTTAGAAAAATGTAGATACAATAATTACTGTTGTTGACTCTTCGAAATTACCGAAATAGATTATCATGAAATTTGATAACAAAATCGTTTATGCATCGCTATTTCAATTGCAAGTTTCTTAGGAGTTTAGCAATGTTATGGGTAAGTATAATGTAGCTAGGGTAGTTGTGAACTAGAATAGTGGCGAATCATTTTGCTTTGATTTGTTCTTGAAGAAGATCTTTTTGAGTTTTAAAAATAAAATACCAATGGTGTATCTAGCACTTGCGAATGCTCTTAAAACGTAGAGTCTAACATTAGAAATCATTTCAGGATAGCAGTTAGTTTAGAGAATGATAAGTGCACTAGCAAATCATTGTGTTGATAAATTTAATTTAGGATAATAAGAATTGAATAAATAATAAGAGATGGAGGAAATAGAGAAGAATATGGAATCCTTAAAACAATAAAATGGGGTTGATGTGAATCCTTAAAATGATCAATTAAGTTAAAATATCAAAAAGGAATAAGGTGAATTAAATAACATAAATACGAATTTGGATGGACCTAATTAAGAATAACTTAATAATTAGCATGTGGGAATAATTGAAATCAATAAATCCTAATAATCGTAGGGTTAATAAGATTGCAACGTTTTGTATGATGAAGAAGAAGAGAAAGCAAGTGCTATTCCTCAATCTCTTGATTATCGCTTAAAGCCTAACCCAAATGAATATTATGCAGTTTAATAATAATTTAATTAAGATTAACTAGCAAACTAAGGAGCTAGCATTCCACAAACTTTAAAGAACTAAGATGCAGGACAATAAATTAAAAGTGTAAAAAATGCACCAGAAAATAAATTATTAACAAACAATTAAAATGCTGAAATCAACAAGTAGAACATTTAAGCACAGAATGATAGCAGTGAATAAAATGCAAATCAATCAGGACTGCTTAGTATTAAGGACTCTGCTAACTAATAGCAAATAAATGAGAGTATTGAGCATTCTAAGGTGACCATGAATGAAAAATGACATAGAAGCTTACATATTTATCATTTTTTGTTATATTTTTTCACATAAATAAACATATCTAATCCATGATTTCTTTTTATTCTTTCTTTACAAAGCAAAATCTAATCACAAAAAGGCGATTCAAGAATTTATCTGAAAACATCAGCCATAAAGATTTAATATTTTTTGATGTATTACACAAATGAAGATACTGATGGATGCCCTTTTGATATATAGAAGTAATATCTTTTTATAATCAATCAGTAGTGGTAAATTATTATTGAAATAGATTGGGGCTGATTTGCATTTTAAACTGATAGTTTAAATTTTATTGTGAAAGAAAAAGCATTATTAAGCCATTCTTTTTGTGATAGCTAAGAAAATATTGCTTTATGTTATGATTTAACGATTAATTTGCGTGCAATATCAAAGAATATGCTTCGATTTGATCTAAAAGTCTATCCCGAGTGAATAAAATTGAGAACTGGTTTGATTTAGTAGTCTTCATACAGCCTAATATATATTTTAGGGGTTACTGAAGTTTTGATCAGCCGAGTGGGAGGAAGATATTGGAATCTTTTTAATTTGAAAGGTAGAGAGAAGGTAGAAAGAAGAAAAGAAAACATTTAATTTTATCTAGTTTAGAATGTGTGAAGTATTATTAAATCGGATGAATTATGTTCGATTGGTGGGTAAAAAAGGTTGATTATTGGTAAATTAAAACCAGGAGGCCGTTAAGGAGATATCAATGATTTTTTTCAAAAGGATTTTTAAGTTTTATGTTCCTTAGCTTGAAAATATGGACATTTTCTGATTGCTTGATGGATGGTTTAGATGAATTGAACTTTGCTTTATCTAATGGTAGATTGCTTTGAATAAAACATAGAAAAGGGAATTATTTTCTGGAACTTCTCTTACAACACAAAGAATCACCCAAAAAAAAAATCATTAAAATTTTTCCTAAAAGTCATACAGCGGAAGCAAGATATTTTAATGAGTGGTATTTCCTCAAAAGAAGTCTGAGGTTAAGCAAAAGACATTAAATATCTCAGATTTAAAGATCCAAAGGGTTCAATGCATGGGAAAGGAATCTCGTACAGGTTTATATTTGTATTTTGGATGGATTTGCATTGTATTTTTTTGTGGACATTTTTTGAATTTTTAGCATAATTTTTTTAATTGAAGCTCACAACATAAAAAAAATAAAAATCAAATTGATGGTAAAATATGATATGCTTATTTTGATTGGCTAAGAGAGATTCTTTGAGAAATCTTAGGTTTAAATTCAAATCCTCTCTTAAATTGAAAGAAGCTTGGTCTTGAAATTTTGTAGAAAAACAAGTGAAGGATAATTAGCCTCAGGTTTTTGTGTACGTTGCCATTGTAAGCTAATTCAACAGGTATTTAATCACCTGTTTTTCATTTGTTGCTGCCTTTGAAGTAATAAGACAATTAATAAACACTGTAAGCTTCATTGATAATCTTCCCTTTTTATGCTAGAAAATAGTTACATTTGTAGGTAATTTTTTGGGCATTTTTTTTGGTTTACAAAATGATATGTAAATGATAGCTAATTGCTAAAAAATAAAGGTATAATTACGAGATATTAAGGTATGAGTCGGAAAAAAGAAAGAAATAAAAATATTTTTTGCATTGTGGCATTCAATTAAGGTGTAAATTTAGGCTAGTAAACACTACCTAATGGATATTTTTTATTGTATTAGTATAAGGGCTGCAGATAAAAGAGGATGTTAGTAATTGCAGTCATAGGGTGTTATGTATTCTTGTGATTGGTAGAAATTCAATTAGTTTTATTTGCTGAGTTGATTTAATCTAAACGGCTTGGTTTTATTGAATTAAACATCATTTGTTACTCTTGATTTAAAGCTCCAGGCTCAGATTGTAAGTTTTTGGGATGTTTATTTTGTTATTACAGAAGTAATTCAGATTTTCTTCTTGTATGTCTTGATGGTTTCAAGGAGTGATTTATCGTTAAAACACTTTTGAAAGAACACAAGACAGAGGACGTGAATCAGAGGATCCTTAACGCTGTTGACGATAATAGTGTCGAGTGAATAATATTTTAGATAATACTCTAGATGTGAGCGGAAACGAAGACTGTGAAACAACGCGATAAAAGTTTGTTAATTGAGACATTTATTTTTGATGAAGGATTGGAATTCTTTTCGAATATGCGATATTGGTTTATCATACGAACTCGACAGAGCTTCGATAATGATGTCATCCCCCGTGTATTTCATGAACTTGATGAAATGATAGAGGATAGTCTTGATGCTGTTCGATTTCACAGCGTTTTAATACCGAGAGGCAATTTCCTCTGTACTAGTTTCAGATAAGAAAGAGTAGTATTCTCTAATATCATTTTATGAGTGTGTGGAACTAGCCGTGCTTAAGGTAGAATCCGATGGAGCAGTTAAAGAAAGAGGTAAATTTTCGATTGAAACTGAAGGATTCAAAAGAGATGATTAGGGAAGTTAAAGAGGAGGAAGAGAAAAGGGATGCAGACTTGAAGTTAAATAGGTCATCTCAGGTGTAGTACAAGCAGTTTTAGGAGTACCAAAATGTGCTTCTTGTAGAGATTAAGATACTTCTGAGATCTAAATCGTGGTGTCTGAAAACATGAAAATAGCTGAAGATGCAGGCTCGTTGGCTGATTATTCATCGAAGATTTCATATTATCCATTTAGCTAACCCATTTCTCAAAGATTTTTCCTCCAAATGATTTTTAGAAATAGATTCTGTCAAGAATATTTATTATTATATTTACAACATTGATGCTTCCTCCCGTTTCTTCTTAATTAGGGCAAGCCTTACAGTCGGTATCCTTAATATCTTCTTCCTCAACACCTAGCCAGCCAGTCAGCAGGCCAGCAACACAGCCAGCGTCTTTCCTCTTTTTTCTTACATATTATCCCCCCTCCCCTCTGAAATACCCTATTTGGAAAATTACAAACAAGATGGAGGAGTCCTTCCCTCAACTTCAACATTCTTCTTCTTATTTGGACCTTCTTTGGAAATCCATGTTTAAAATCGCCCTCAAAAGGGGAAGATTATTCTGAATGTTACTAGAATCATCACAGTTTATTAAGAAAAATAATTATTCAAGAAGAATATTTCTATCTTTAGGGTGGAGAGGATAGTATTTGAGTTTGTGGGTTCACTAAGCTGATAAACAGGAAAAATCTTAAATAATTCCCTCTTTTTTTGGGCATGAATCCTATGAGTCTATGTATTTTTTGGGAAAAAAGTGAATTTTATTAATGACCGCACGTCATATTCTTTGGTTTCATTTGACCGATGTGGAATTCCCCCATTCCCCTTGTTTTATTTGATATTTAGCCATATTTCACTTCGAGCAATCTAAAAGAAATTCCAACTCATTTAACTTACTCGGTTTTGGGCGAAGATCTTGCATTTATTTCAATAAAAACAAGTTACTTCTAATTTAATCCTCTCAAGCTAATAAAAAGCCTATCAATTAACTGAAATATTGCTTTTACAATTATTAATTGTGCTGTAAGATTTGATATTTTTAGCAGTAAATGTTTTTTTTTCAAATTAGCAAAGAAAAAAAAACACAAATTAAGCATAAATTTTCAAAACAAAACATCCAAAAAAAATGGTAAATCATAAAGATAAAAAGTTTGAAACTGTTCATTTGTTAAAAAGACTAGGTTGCCAACAAAAAAAGAAAATAATGTTTTAAATAAATAGTAATCTAATCATAATAACCATTTGAAATTTAACTTTAGGGCATATTAATCTTCTCTCCACTCTAGAATTCTGTTTTTATGCGAATAAATTGATATTCCTAAACTAATATTAATAAAGACAACTAAAAAACTAATTACAACTAAAAGGTTCTCATGGTGGACAGTCACTCCTAGCTTTTCGATAAATTTAAACGGTTGTAACATAAATAGCCCAGGAAGCATGATGGCAACTCTGAGAATCAGCAGATACTATTTACGCTGTCTCTTATTTCGAACGTTATGATTACTAGTTATTTTTTTTCTAATTTTAATAAGAATTCGCCTTGCTTTTTGCTCCCCGAAAAGATCCTTTCAAATCACATGGTCTTTAGAGCTCTTCTTTATTTAGCTTGCGTTAAACACGTTCGAGTGGAAAAATTAAACATAAGATCCTTCAAGCTGTTTATTACAGGCCTTTTTAGTTCCATCCAATTTACTTGCCTTCTTTGGGAATTCTATCCACTAATTTTCAAATCTTTTAGTTCCCACCTTCACAATAAAAGCTGGATTTTGAAAAATAATTCAAAAAAAGAAATAAATTAATTTGATTGTGTGTGTATGTGTGTGTGCTTTTTTACTTCTCTTTTTGTCCGGTAGATTTTAAGAACAAAAAATCCCAGTTGATAATTAGTGGAAACGGATTCATTGATTTGTCTCCCCATGTTTATTAGAAATCTCTTTTGAATAATAAAAGAAAATTAGATTTGTATGCTCTTTTGAGCTGTTAAGAAATATGAAAAAGAAAAAAGAGTTTAAAACAAGTAGTTGTTTAAAATCTCAGTTAAAGCTCATAAGCCAAATGAATCCATACTCAACAGTTAATGTCAGATTAATAGAAGATTTCAGAATAAGGGGGGAATACTTACATTTAACAATTTAAAATTGTTTAGATTTAAAAAATAATCATAAAATAGAGATTTTGATATTCATACATAAAGTTCTCTCTTGATTTAAGATTATGTTTCAGCTCAAAAAAATGGTGAGAGAATAACAATAGCTTATCAACTCTCTTTTTGTATCACTCATTTTTAACCACATAGAATAAGAAAATATTGCTTTTTCAGATTTGTACTAAAATTTTGCTGCGTCGGAATCTTCGTAGTTGAAAAAATACACACCTAAAACTCCAAAATAAAAATTCAACTCTAAAGCTCATAGCGCTTACATTTTCAACTCTAATAATGTATTTTTATGTTAAATTTTGATTTTCAATCTCTTATTTTGCTTTTGAGATGATTGCTTTTTTAGTTTCATTTAGATTTGATAACATTTATTAACATCTTCAACCTCTGTAACTAAGCTATATCATTCGTGCTTGTTTTTAATATGCGTATCTTATTAGACTAACTAAAAAGACATAAAATTAGACAATTTTTAGATTATTATTAGAAACCATAACGCTAAATGACTGACTATGTTTTTATTCATTTGAGAAGCAGCAAAAAATTTAACGTTATTTAGTTTTTTGTTTAAATTTTTATGATTTTAAGCATGCAGTGTAAGCTCATTTTCGATTAAGGTATTTTCTCACTCTTTACTCTTTCCCAGCTAGTTATTAGTAAACCACAAAGAAACAAAAATTCTTCTCAACTTTCATATTCCATTCCATTGTCAAAATCTTCCTTTTTTCTTAAAAAATTAGGGGATTTGAATTTAAAATATTTGAATAATTTTAGCTGCAAAAACATTAGCAAATCTGCTATGAAAAATTTAAATTTTCAATAGGGAATCCACTTTTTATGTTCCTTGTTTGGAGAGATATTTTTATCAAAAAGTATTAGAAAAAGAAGGAAGACACATAAAAACTAAGAATCCTTGAAGCTGTTTGTTGATAATTTGAGCATCCTCAAGGCTAGCCATTTAAAACTGTTTCCAATATTTTCCCCACTAATTTTGTTACTGAAATTTCCTATTGAATTACGCAAAGAATATCAATGTTTCACTAATATCAAGCTATTTAAGCATCAATAGAATCGAGGTGGGTAGAAATTAGATGATTCAGATTTATCATTTTTTTATTATCCTTTTGAAGAAGGATTCATTATCCTATCAAGATCCTTCTCAGCCGTGTATTGTGTCAGTATTTCCTTCCATAAATTCTGCAGCTAATAATTTATAATACATTATGTTAAATTTTGATTTAAAATCTTGAAAATAATCAATAAATTACATCGTTGAGATTCCGAATTTAAGCTTTTGAGAATTTCGAGAAAAATATTGCATAATCGTTAGCCTTTTTTTGAAAAGCTCGAGATAGATTTTCATGTATTTAATAGCATGAAAATGCTACCTAATCTCTTAAATGATTCTCATAAATTGTTTCCTAGTTAGAAAGATATTAAGTTAATCTAAAAGAAATCAGAGAGACATTGCAATAATCAGGTTACTTTAGTGCACATAATTTTATATGCCAGCAGCTTGTTGTTTAGAATAGCCTCTGGCTGGAAGGGAACATTTGGTCCAATCTCCCATTTTGAGATGTCATCTATGATTGTAAAATAAGATAATTAGACTTTTTGTTGTACAAGGAGTTAGTTTTAAATGGTACTTAGAGCGAAAAGACGATCTTTCTTAGCGTTGAGGCGAATTTTATATTTGTAATATGATGATTCCTCTTCTGAGAAACCTCGTAAATTCAGCTTAAACTACTCTATTTCTTTCTCAGCATATTTAAAAAGGAAGGACATACGCTCGTTGATTTGATTCGCTTGCCGAGTCATTAAGTTACCCCATGTCATCATGGCATTATTCAAATTGAGATAGCAATCTTTCAATTTTTAGTTCTCTGGCTAAAAAAATTCAGTTTGTTTTGAGAATAAAGGAGATATCAAACTGATTTGTTTCTTACTTTTTTCTCAAGAAGCTTGCTATCGAAGTCGTTGAATTACTAAAAAAGCTTGTGGAAAAGGTCACCCATATTCAGCATCGTCTCTGATATTCTCTCGAAATCTTGCTTTAGCGTTTTGCTGAGACCTTTTATTCTTGGAAAAAAAGAACATTTCGACTTTTCATAAAGTTAAAAAGCTAGGAAAAGTTAGTCCGTATTTGAAGTTTTGATTTGAAATAATAATGTCAAATTGCTGCAATGAAACATTAGAATAATTCCCTCTTTACTTAATGTATGTTTAATGTGCTGAATCAATGAATTTCGTAGATTCTTCAACAAAGCAGTAAGATGCATTTGAAAGGAGCAATTTTACTTTGCCATCTTTATTGCTGTGTGTTTTGAAATTTCTGTTTAGTTGAATTTTATCAGCTTCTCTCATTTTTTTTTGGAACTTTTCAGCATTTTATTCACTCAAGAACGAAATCAAATATTCATTTGCCCAGATTTCTTCATCATCCTTTAAGTCCCTCAAAAACAGCTGGATGTATTTCATTTGCTTTTCAATGCCATACTTGTCACTGCTGATCGTACGTTTGTTCTTCAGTGGTGGAAGCTAAGACCATTATCAATCAAAAATCAAATCAATGTTCTATCAAAATAATGGTATTTTAAGCATATGTTCATTTACTATCTTTCCAGGATAGATGCGAGATAGAATCTCCCTGATAAGAGTGAACTCTGCATTTTTTCTACGAACTTCCCAGTTATGAGGTTTTACTGTTATTTTGTAAGTTAAGTAGCCAGCAGTCAGTCCAAAAAGTCCTCCTTAGACTTTCTCAGGTCTAGAATAAAATTATTAAGAGAAGTTAATGAAAAATGAAAGATGATAATATTATTATGATTATGATTATTACTGACTGACATCGATTATGACATTGTTGTAGTAGTTTATGAGTGGAATATCCTTTTGGCAATCGATTTCTCTGTAGAAGTACGGTTCATTTATTCCATATTTGGACTGTAAATTTCATCCAGTTAAAAATAAATAAAAAAAACATAATTTTTTTTGCATTGTTACAATGGAAATAAGTGATTTCTCATCATAGGTAGCCTTCTGAGTTTAATTAGCAGTCTCTTCGTTTGAAATCTTCTGCTTTTGAGAATCTTCAAGAGAAATATTTTTTAAATTCATCTATGCTTATTCCTACGATTATTGCATTTAATCCATTTATGAAGTATTCTCCACTTTCTTTTTAGAACTATCAACTTTGTTGCCATGATCAAATTGCTTTTGACCTTCTTCTCCTCCTATCTCCATCTATCTGAATTTCTTTGTATATTTTTGTTCATAATGGGATGCATCTAGAGCGTTTGCTGATATTAAACTAGCTTCAATTGTATCATTCGATTTCGTAGTTTCCAATGTGCTGACTTGTTCATGCAGTTGATGAGATAATTCTCCTTATGGTTTATTTTCTTCTTTAAACTTTTGCACAATCTAAATCAAAGAGTATTAACTATTCAATTCCTTTAACTTTATCGTTTATTTACTCTTTGAAGTTCAGTGAATGTTGTCCTCTCAATGTTCATACCTACATATTTTTTAAGTATTTTTTTTTAGAAAATGCAAAACAACAAAAACAAAATCCTACCATTAGAACTCTCGCAGCTAAAGAAATGCTGAAATGCTTCTGCATCATAGTTCTACAATACAATAGCATCATAAAGGAATTGCTATTTTGCATCTATCGTCAGATCACTGCTACTCATGGAATTATCGAGTATGAAAAAAGGAATTAGATTTAATTATTTTTTTTTCGACAAGAATCTTGTTTTATCCTTGGATTATTCAAAATCTCAGTCCCTCGTAAAAAAAGTACAGTTGTCAGAGTTTATAATAAATCCGCGAGAATCTTGGCAGAAAATATACAAATACATCCCTAACACTTCTAATCAAGTGTTGAAAGAATGAAGAATCATAAATTCTTTACAAACAATAACTAACTAGAAGACTAATAAGTACAATATTATAAAATATGAGCGGAAGTGAAGAAACACAAAAAATTGAAGCTGTTTCTTGCTGTGTCAGAGATCAACAGTGCAAAACCTTCAGGTGATAAACTCGCTGAAAATAGTGATAATAAAAATACTGCTGCATCTACAGCTAGCAAATAACAAAAATAGGAAGAAGCAAAGGAATAAGATAAGAAGAACTCAGAAAATGAAGACATTGATGATCTTGATGGATTGGTTGATGATCACTAAGAAGAACTGAGTGTTACGGCAGATGAACGAAGTCAAGCTGGTAAAAAGTTCGTAACATTTTTTATCTCTTAGCAAAAGTTAATTTATCCCTTGTGGATTCGCAGAAGAAATACATTGAATATCTTGCTGCAAACAAATCTAAATTATCAGCTGAAGAAATTCAACTTTATGAAAACTAATAGAGATGCATTGATGAGATATTAAGGAATCATCAGGTCTGAGCCGAATAACAAGGATAAGATGATTGCGAAGTTTGAAGAAATGCAAGAATACGGATAACTTCCTGAGCCACTTATCAATGCTTTTGGTGGAGATTCTCCTTTTGATGCGTTTATTAACCCACAACCTCCTCCTTCAAGATCACAATCTATGCCTAATATGTCTAAGGTCCCTAGGAAGTGCTGTTCCTGGAAGTGGAGATGAGTGTAGAATTTTTTGAAAAAGTAAAAATATGAGTCTAAAAATGTAATAATTCTAAATTAAAAGTATTTATCTGTGCTGTTGCTGATAAATATGCTTTACACTCTAAGAGTATCAATACCCTCATATTGTCTGATTTTGTATTTGAATACCTCGCTTGGCTTTTGCTTTAATAAACGAATGAATAATAAAGAATGGAACAAGCTAAAAGAGGGAGATAACTATCTTTGTTTGATATCCTTGAGAGAGAGAGAGCTAAGATAATAATTTGGATTTTCCAATTTGAAAATAGCATATTTACGTATTATTAATTGTGTTTTTCAATAGTTCATATTTTCAAGTTATTCTTGCGAGAGATCGACAGTCAACTCTAGTTTATCCTTCTCGATTGCATCTTTCAATGAGTGATACTGCATTGAGACTTTTTGTTCTTCTTAACTTAGCTGATATTGCTTCAAAAAGAGAACATATCAAATAATGTCAAATATTTATAAATCATATGAAGATGTGAAGATATTATCTTAATTATTGTACGAGCAGAGCTACGATCATTGAGCTGTAGAAGTATCCCATGATAAGTCTGTTTGTATTTTAGTGCTAAAAATGGATGAAAGTTGTTAAGCCAAGAAAGATAAATGAGCGAAATGCAAGGCTTACTTTTTTAGATAGAAAGAGTTTCTTATTTCGATGCGATGTTGAAGCATCAAACAAATTGTTACGGAAGGATGTCACGATCTAATCAGTGGAAAGGATGAATTAGAAGAAGATTCAATAGTTTTATTGTTCATATGACATTAAATAAGCTGTTACGTTTCCCATCTTTGAAGATAATTTGGAAGAAAATAATCAGGTATTTGTGAGTTTAGCTGAGTGTGTCTTTGTTTGTTTTTTTCAGCCAAAAATCAAAATCCTATCTTTCGCGAAAGCGCTAAATGAAGAGGACAGCTTGATTAAGATATCTTAACCACTTTTACTGTGACTGAATTATCAAAATCGGCTGATGTGAATTGGGAATAAGTCAAAAAAGATAATTTAGTTGTATTCTATTAAGAATATTTAGCGATTCAAGAGATTATTTTTTTCTGAAATGGAAATCGAAGACATCGTACGAGCAGAGTTCTCTCTGAAGATCCATGCTAACATGCTCAAAGCTATGGTGAAGAGCTCAGGAATCAAGATGACTTCTATTGACGGCTAGAGAATATACATTGCATTCTTTGTATTAAACTCCTTGGATATGTTAGATATGATAGACAGCGTTTTTACAGCTGCTGAAAAACTTGATGTTATCGAGTGGATATATCGGTTGCAAATAGTAAATCGCACTGAGAGTGGATAGCTAATCGGTGGTTTTAGAGGTAGTGAAAATGGTGGATATGTCACAGAATATGTTAATGGTGTTGCTGTAGAATAAACTGTAAATGAATCCTCTCGCAGATGTGATTAATCTATGATTGTATTTAGCTAATGTGCTTTAGTTAGTTTACTGATTTTAGGAGATGATTTATCGAGAGTTAGTGTCAAACATCTTGTTTCTTCTCTTGCAAGACAATAGGATTAGATTCTTGGTACATTTAAATCCTAGGAATTTTCAGAAGATTATGATTTACGATTCCTTTATTCTGCACTGCTGATCGAGAAAATCCTTAAGATAAAGTCCCCGGATCACATTGGATTTGTCAACCATGATTTAGCTCTCAAAGCGATTTTAAATGCATAGAATTATTATGATGGAGCATTCGGATTATAACCGAATCTTGAGAGCCACGGAGGATCTACATTCTGCGCAATAGCTGCTTTAGATCTTTTAGGATAAATAGAGAACATACCTTATAAAACACAACTTATTCATTGGCTCGTTAATCGACAGCAATTACTCATTGAAAATCATCATTGCCTTGAACCTGAGGAACTAATATAAGTTGAAATTATCTCAGAAGCTGAGTATAATCTTGAAAAAATGCAAGAGAAACAATAATAGGAATAGGAATAGCAAACAAAAGATATTTTAAACTCTCAAGTTACAGAATAACCAATAAAGCAAGAAGATTCAACAAAGAATCAGAAGTTAGATTGTGTTGGATTCAACGGGAGAGTTAATAAATTTCCTGATAGCTGCTATACTACTTGGATAGGAGCAAGTCTCGTGATACTTGGATATTAATAATTCCTAGCGAGAGAAAATATCCTCCGCTTCTTGAAGATATGTGAAAATGCAGAGGGCGGTTTCTAGAAATACCCTTTTGATTAAAAAGGAGATCCAGTGCATACCCACTTTTCTTTGATTGGACTTCATCTTTTAAATAAAATAATCCTTCCTAAAGGAGATTCTGTTGATTTTTCCCTCCTTCTTCGAAAATCCAGGCTTTGAAACTTTAATCAAAAATAACTTTGAATTATTGATAACAAGAGATTTCAAATATGTCTAAATCTAGCTAATATTTCATGGTTAAAAAGGTTTTTATTGTATTTTTTTAATAGCATTGACCTAACTAGATCTACCCAGCAAGCAATGCTTTAAGCGTGTGTTTACATTTTTACTGGCTTTGTTTAAGTGTGGAGATTAACAAAACTTGTTTTTTATGTAAAATCAAAGTTAATTTATGGGATTCATATGTTAAATCAAGGTTTTTAGAAGGAATTGAAAAAGAAAAATTCCAATATTTTGGCAGGTTCTGAATCCGTTTTTTGTTGGAATAAACATAGCACAAACAGGAACATATTTAATAGTTTTTTGATATCAAATATAACTCAAAAAAAATATCTCTTACATCACAAGGTGTTTTGGCCAGAGAAGAAGAGAATTTTATTTTTTAACTCAAAAAAGAGGGAATATGACTTTAACTACCTTGGCTATTTTCGTCATTTTTTGAAGGAAAAAATGCCTTATTTTTATTTGCAAATTATTCATTATTTCATATCATCAAAACTCTCTAAACAAGCAGATATTAAACTTTAACTTTGTTCAAAATCTCTTGAGGATTCCCAGTTTTTAGCTTTTTATATTTTTTTTCTTTAGAATTCAGAATTTTTTGATAAAGTAAGTGAAAAAATGAATAAAGTACCTACCATTTTTCTCTTCTTTTCGAATCTAGTTTTTTGTCCAAAAAAAGAAAAATAAATATGAATTGAACAATAACAATTCTAAAGTTATCTTTAAAGTTTCACACTTAGAGATAAATAATGCAATTTTCGATAATTATTTCCATCATTTCTTAAAATAACCAATAATTAACTTTATTGATATTATTCTAATTCTAAACAACGATTCTTCTCATATAATATTCCTTTTTTGTTTGTTTGAAATATTGTTTCCTTCTATCTCAGACAACTCCATACAAAAAGCAACTTTTCAGATCACGTACCAAGCTTCTTCCCCAAGTTAAAGATTTATTTCGGTAAAAAAAAAAATTTGAAATGATTTTAACAATTAACCTCCCTCATCTTCTTTTAATTCTTAATTCTTTTTAGTTGCTCTATGCTGCAGCTTTATTTGCTTAGAATTGATATTCCAGATATATGTCCTAGCCAGTTACAGCTCTCTAAATGACGATATTCATATCAACAAAATAATATTACAAGAACATACATAAATCTCGTCTCTCACCTCATAAATGATCCATTATCATGCAATACAATCTGGAATAGTTAGTTCTTCTTTCTTGCAACAACTTTCATCTTAACTTTTCACTCTTGCAACAGCTTACTAAACTTCATTTTCAAGTTATTTTTCTGCTATTTTTCCATTCCTTACTGAATCTGATCTACAAAATACTCTTCCTGTGACTGTATTCTCAGCCTAGTAAGAATCCTTAGCAATCTTATTTTTATTCTTACATTTCTTGAATATGTATTTTCATTTTGTTTCTAGGTAAGAATCGCAATATTTGAAGTAATTCACTGAATTGAAGTATCTCAATTTGAATTGTGCTTCTAGTATTCTCATGCTATCATAAGCCACCGCACAATCAAAATATCTAGATTCTCTTTATTTCTTAGTTTAAAATTACATCGAGAATATCTCTGTCAATAATAATAAAATAACCTAGATATTTTCTCGTTCTTTCTCCATCAACGACTAGATGTCTCTTCGGGAGAATATCTTCATTGGAGGACTAACCTTTGTAGTTGTATCTTGGATTGTATCCTTTCTACCCTTCATGATATCCCTTCAATAATACAAAATTAGAATATTACGATGTATAGCTCGAAAGACGAAAAGTGAATGTGAAGCAGAAGAAAATAAACTTTCTGAAATCTCTAAACACATTCATCTCGCCGAAAACAAATGGCTTTACAGTCCCATCTCTCAGTAAGCTCACAAATACAGATACCAATCATCTAAAGATAGACAATATGGATTTCTTAAATCAATCCCGCAAGAGAAATACTCTAAAATACCAGTTTAGGATTCAATTAAAGATCAAACTCTACCCTATTTCAAAACCATCATCTCATTCATCATACTATTATTCCTCTCTTCAACATATTTCACTGTCTTTCTTGTTATCCTTGCTAAATACTCCAAATCAGCTGCAAATTTCAATACCTTTTTTTAATTTACTTTCTCATCAGTGCAATATTTAAACTCCGCTCTAGTGAATTGGTCTGTCCTATCATTTGACATATAATTCACATCCTTAAGCTCCCTTTTCCCTGCTACTTAGTATTCGACCAGTCTCAGCCACTTCACGGAATCTGTGAATTTACTTAAAATATTTATCCGTGATTTTCCTGAAGAACTCCAATCTGTCAACGCATTTTAAGATAACACCGAATCTACAATTTCAACATTTTTCTCTAAAACCATCTGCTCGCTTGCTTCAAAGAACTATTGCACTTCAACATCAACACTACTCAATGATATCTACAACAAAGGAGTAGCTGAACTTCTTTCGAATTACTTACAGCTATTCTAGAACTATTAATTTGTTATTTCCTAGACATCATCGAATTCTTAATCCGCAGAGTTCAATGAGTACTTAAACAGCTTTGACTTCACGTAACTTCTTCTATTATAAAGCAATTCTACACTTGAAATTCTCAAAGAAATAATACTAATTTCTATTGCAGATTTTGATTAATATTATGATAACTTCAGTGGTACTTTCAAGATAAGCTTTTATATTATTGGAATGATGATATTATTCTCATTTATCATCGCTGCAACACTCTTTTACAGAAGAAATCTGCAGCACATAAGAAATATTAATTTTGGTTTGACTTGCCTTCCTGCATCAAAAGTAGCAGAAGAGAATACGCTATAAATGCTTAAATTCATCTAAAGAATGTGAAATGTGTTCGCTTTTCTTCTAAAATCTTAGAATTATTTAAGAGATTCCCTTGAATGTTTTGTGTAATTCTTCCTTACTTGTTTGTCATGTACTTTTTGTCTCAAAAATCATATCTTTTTGCATACTTAACTCCCTTTTCATTCAGGAGATAATTGTTCCTCAAATTAAACTGCTTTCTAAAAATATCTTCTTTTACAGGACTCAATCAAATCAATCAATCAGCCAACCAATCACCCTATTTCAACTTTAAAAACCTCCTCCATGCCATCTTTATCTGAAACTTTCCTCATGAAATCTATGAAACTCTTTCACATTGTCTTAGGCATATTTTTCCCTCTTCTTGCAAGCAAATGTTCTTTGAAAAATCCTTCACAAAACTGTTCTCCTTTCCCATCATTGCCTGCACTCATTAACTTCTGCTTATTAATGCTTGCCTGTGGAATCCTACATCTTAACAAGTCTCTCACATCCCGATGGAAAGGAACCATTATTTCAAATATCTACTGGTTAATATCTAACACAATTCTCTGGTGTCTTGTTGGTTTCTGCTTCTTACACTGCTGCTCTCATCTACATTCAAAATCAGATTTCTTTTTATTCTTAATAGGATTCTTAATTGTCGCTGCATTTGGACTTGTTTTCCGCATTCGTCTAGGATTCTCTGAAGCACTATTTAACTTAGTCGTCGTTCCTTTAGTAGTTATGCTCTCTTATTTAATTATTATGGCAGAATTCAGCGTTGATATCGCTGTTAAGTTTTCTCCTTTAAACCTACTGTTCTTAGTCTATTCA
>Ga0302271_10000869_pt1 | contig 29803 bp, 13 predicted proteins | sample III_Bog_N1_1_FD_198767 | JGI IMG/M metagenome (GOLD analysis project Ga0302271, IMG submission 198767) | Peat permafrost microbial communities from Stordalen Mire near Abisko, Sweden - III_Bog_N1_1 | ecosystem: Environmental > Terrestrial > Soil > Wetlands > Peat | place: Sweden: Abisko... | reverse complement strand
ATTTAAAACAGTCAATAGTTATACAACAAAAAACACCCCCCCCCCCCCCCCCCCTAAGATAAATTACAATATGAATTATATTTGTTAGTAATTATTTTAATTTAGTGAATTTTTTTTTTTTTTTTAAAGTATCTAAGTGATAGATATTTGTTTTGCATTTTGGAGGGTTGCCGATGCTGGTAAATTGATTAGTAATTTTCTTAAAAAAAATACAGTTCTTTTGCAGATTAGCATATCTCTTTATTTTTTCTCTTGGCATTTTGCCCAATAATAAGAGCAAAGGGAAAGAATATCAAGCTATGCTAACTAAATGAGGCCTACTATCTCAATTCAATTCTACAATCAACTAATGAGTGTGTATCTAACTCAGAAAGAGTTCAATGTTTGAGAAGCCAAAAAGGGTTAATATTGGTGTTAATTGCTCGAGTATTAAGGTATTTGAAGTAATAACTGGAGTGGTGAGAATGCCTGATAGAGGATAGCTTATTGAAGTTAGATATATTTAATGTCGAAAATCCATAATTTTGCAACAAGTTTAGACTACAGAGACAAAGCTCTCACCATCACTTGACAATAAAGAGTTTATGGATTGAAATGGAAGATTTGATTGTTTTATTAATTGTAGTTGTGAGTTCTGTTAGACTCTTTCTGGTAGCAGGAAATACTCAGGTAATAATAAGTGATACATAGGAAAGCTTCTAATAATTAGAGCTGTGGTATTTAAAAGTAATAAAGATAATAAAAAAAAGAAGACTTCTCTAACTTTTAATGGGGTGCTTTGTAGGTAGGAATAATGAAAGAAATAATGATAGAAGAAGTAAAAAAGTGTTGTCCGGAAATAGAATCAGGCAATCCAAGGTAAAGCATCTTGGAAATTATGCTAGTCTCACAAAATAGATAATTCAGGCACACATACACAAGTGTAGATTATTTTGCTTTGATTGCAGATAGAATGGCTGGTCTCAGTTTGAGCAGATAAAGGGTCGTCAAGCATCAATCTCTTCCTTTGCTTTCTTTCACATTGAGCTATCAAAACTATCCGACACAATCACATCTGTCAGCGTTATGTGGTTGTTAACGTAAGATAACGATGCAAGAAGACAATATTAGCATCCTTCTCTAATCATTGTCTTGTCTGCGAGTTCCATAACGTTGTTGTAGTTGGGGAAATCTGCTACTTTGACAGTTCGACTTGCGAGATGGACGCGCATTTCAACTTCCTTATGCACGTTCTTAGCGTCGAAGGCTGAGTTCAAGGCTAAGCCTTTTATGATCTTATTGATCTAGCAGTCTTAATTGTGTTCTGAGTATTTACAGCCAATGTAACCAATATTATTATCTTTATATTCTTCATTAATTAACCCAATGTTGAATTTAGGTGAACCTTTTGTTGCTTCTTGATGAAAGACAAAGCGAAAGCTGTAGTGTGTGTTATTGTCAAGCACACTCGAAGAGTATAACGTACACGCTTTTCCATTACTCTGAATGCATTTAGCATCGATTTGATTGTTCTCTTTTCTTGAGATCACTGTCCGAGAAGCAGAATCAAATATATTACCAGACACTAACTAGAATTCTTTGAGTATTGAGTGTGAATAAACCAAAGGAGTAAATGGCAGATAAAAGAATGAGATATTTCTCAAGTTTTTAGAGGATTCATTTACCAAGTTCATTTAGAACTTTTGTTGGTTTGATTCGAATTGGCTGATAACAGACTGCAACTTACTCGTGTTGATGGCAGAGTCCTAGCATTTCTTCAGAATCACCTCATGTAGGCAGCTTTCTTGCTTCGTTTCTGAAGCTTGCAAGACCGCTTCCTTCAGAATATTTGGCTCGCATAGAGATTAATAGAGATCAAGCACTTATCTCCCTTATTCTTCAAGCTTTTTCACTGATCTTATCGAATCCTTCTGAAGTTTCTCAAGAATTTCATCAAACGAGCGCTTCAAATCAGCTATGTACTGCTCTATTAACTCGATCGTCTTGCTAGTTGAGAACTACTGGATGCTTTCAAGCCGCTTAAAAATAGTAGGATCACCAAGAGGAGGGTAATTACCGAGGAGGCTATTCTCATTTTCTTCCATTTAGAAAAGGCTCTTGAGATCGAGTGCAGCTAAGGATGACACATCTCCATTGAGAACGCACTTGATACAAGCTCTGTGGCTGACAGCTCCAGCAGATATATCTAGAATATCGCTTTGATTACTTGGATGTAAATGGCATTTGAGTTAAAGAACTTTTTACAATTGGGTTATTTCCATTTTGTTGTTTGATTCTATCTCTTTGGCTTGGTTTTAAATTATCTTTCGCTTTCTTTTCAACTTCAAAATCAATTAAATATTTCCCAAAAAAAAGAATTCATCTCTTTCTAGACAATCTTTGATTCACAATATTGCATCAAAAGCAGGGGTAAGCAATTTGAATTACACGAAAGTATTTTTATTAAATCAATAAAGAAAAGATACCATCAGAGAGTAAAGAACTATTAAAGGGTTGATTTACTTAAATAAGATATTTGGGCTTTGCTACATGATTTATTTGTAAAGGATCAAATAGAAATGCAATATTTAAATGTAAATAATTTTCTTCATTTTCATTTATTTGTAAAATTGTTTTTTAGCTTTGAAAAAAAGATAATTTTGTTTTAATAATTAATAAGTTATTCCATTTGACTACATTTCAAAAGATATGAAACAGCAATAACAGACTGACATTGAGTTACCTTATTAAACATTAGACATCTAAGATGACCATGAGATGAATCATAAGTGAAAGCCTAAACTAAGAGATCAACTTCCTCCTGCTGAGATAAAAGGAATAAGAGCAAAAAATATTGAATCTATCTAAGTCCAATAAGGGAAAATAGTATTTAAGATGTTGCCGTATTTTATTCATGGTAATTTATGCATTAATCTTGGACTATATTGCTTACTTCCTATCTCAACATTCAACTTTAGAATATAGTTTATTCTAACTATCAGCTTCATAGTAAGCTATTATATTAAGTCAAAGTGAGTATTCTCATTGAATCTATCTGCTCTTTTATTTATTTCAATAATTGTTATCATAACAGATCTATCTATTCATTTATAAAAATCATGAAAGATTAATTTGTTGTATCTTTATTATTACTTGAGTAAGTCTTTTATTACAGTATTGTATGTCTTAGAGACAGCTCAAGATGATTCAGCCATAGAATGTTTATCCACACGTAATCTATGGAAAGAAGGATAATTGACAGACGCCTATGACAAGAACTTGTCTTTATCAATAATTGAATTTCTTGAATTCAGACAATAGACTTCTTATTTCTAAATGGTTAAGATAGGTAGAGAGAACTAGCCATATTATTTATTAACTAGAGAAGGTAGAAACATGAATAATTATTTCTTAACAGAACAACTCAATTTAGAATAAGAGATGTTATGAAAAGCATCTATTTATTAGAGCTGTAACAAAATAAGGCCTTATCATTAAGCATGGTTACACTATGGATTTCATGTTCTTATTATTTAATTGTAACAATCACAATTAAAGATGGCTTCTCTTACTTACAGTGGAGTGATTTGAAGGTAGAAATGAAAAGAAATAATGAAAGAAGAAGTAAAAAAGTGCTGCTTAAATATAATAATGCTGCCCAAAGGAAAACATATTGGGAGTTCTGTCAATCTCACTAAAAACAGATAATTCAGGCACATACAGACTCGCTAATACAAAAAGGGAGATTATTATACTTTGATTGCAGATCTCTTCTTTTTCGTTCTATCACATTGAACTATCAAAACACTCAGAAACAATAGCAACACTTTTATCAACGTTATGTGATTGTTCACATAACCAAGAAAAACAAAAAGACAATATTAGCAGCCTTCTAAAATATCTCTCTTGGTGATTATTGATTGGATTTTTTCTAGCTAAGATTGAATTACACCAAGTGTCTCTGAAGAATATCATTAAAATGGTGCTGTTTATCTATTAAAAAAGCATCTCAGATATTACTAGCATTTACTTTCTTTCCATTGGTCTGAAGATCGCTTATAATAGTTGGATTTTTACAATTAGTTTTTTTTTGAGTACTGCAAATCATAACTTGAGATATTAGAAAAAAAATGTGTTATTATTGTAATATTTCACTAAATTAAAAAACATCTTTTTTCTACTTTTTACTTGTTGATTTAATTGTTTTTCTTTTTATAAATCTTTTAATTAAATAACTTTTAACATAATAGGATTTTCTGTCCTATGTTTCAGAATGTACATAGATTAATGAAAAAAATTCTTCAGTAAAATTTACATTTTTGTTATTTCAATTATTTTATTTCATTAATTCTCTCTCTCTTTCTCTTTGTCTCTGTCTCAAGTGATCCTCCTAAACGATGAAGATACGCCATACCCTCTGCTACTACTATTATTATTACTGCTTCCATGATTACTACTAAAATCATCTGAAATTGTTTTTCTGTGTGAGACTATCATACCATCTTCTCTCTACAGAATACTATTATTATTGTTATCACCACTACTCTATTCTTAGTTCTTTCTAAGCCTAATCCCTAGTGATCTTGGTGCCGTTGATGGCTTCACAACATATGAATAATGGCGAGGTAAAAATATACCTTAGTTACTTTATATACTACTAATCGTATTACTATTGACATTGTTGTTAGTATTATCTACTAAATCAATAGATTCATTCATTCTCTTTGAAGTATTCAACAAGCTAACATACTGCGACTATTGAAGTTATTGCTTAATAGGTGAACTCTATTACGACTAATAGAAACTCCCTGAATGATTATAAATACTCCTACTCAATGGACTAGTAGTATTACAATCATTAGATGTTCTTTTCATGCTATTATCATTCCTCTCTGAAGGTAATTAATATATCTACGACTACTACTATTCTTCCACAAAATTGTTCGTTTATTATTTCAGCAATGAGTTTCTGATTAAACTATTCTTTCCAAAGATATTCATATGCGGCTTATCAGTAGTTACACCATTGCCACTACCACCTCTGGACTTTAATAAATTCATAAGACTCTCCGATGCATCTATGTACTTCGTTGCTGAATGATGATCACTTGGAACGATTGGATTAGATGAATAATCCAAGGATGCTTGTAGATTCCCATGAAGAACTGAATTACTGAATAACGGTGATTCAATACTGCCAGGTGATTATGTAAGACTATTACTCCAAGTAGTTCCACCAATAGTGTTACTTTTATTATTCTAAGTTATATTCACCCACGATTACGATGGATTTGTCCAACTTGTTGAACCCATAGCTACTGCTATCCCAGGTGATACAAGAGCTGTAATATTATTATTATACTGTTATCTCTCATTGTATGAGCTTTACTGTTACTGAATGGATTCTTATAAACTTAAATGTATAACTTATTTGGATCCTTCACTCAATCCACCTTATCGTATTCTCTATTGTAAACTCATTCTATGACTGGTGCTGCCACTTCCTCCAGCTTATCTTGCTTAGATATCTCTGAGCTTTCGAGATTATGAATATTCAGGTAATCGTCGTTGAAATAACCCATCTTATGTTGTTTGAAATGCATCACTTCCATTATTACCACGAAGAGGGAAATGCATGAACTTTGGTTCGATTGCTACCATGATCTTAGAAGGAATTTCGCTCCTCTAAGGGGATGGGGATTTTTCGACAGGAGGAGGGCTACAAAAACAAACAGATTGAGTGAGTAAGAATGAATAAATTAGATTTCTAAAAGGAAAATATTATATATTTCTGTTACTTGCTAGCTGCGATTCTCTATCTAGCAGGCTGAGGCTTAGCAAAGACATTCACACGTATTCTTGATTTAGCATCAGTAGCTGGTGCTGGTGGAAAGATGGTCTAAATCTTCGCTGTAACATTCATGAATCTTTTCTTAGTATTTGCTGTTATCCCAGCTGATTATGGTGGGCTTGGACTCTATGTTAAAGAAGCGCTATAAGGTTGAAGAGATTACTGTTACTACTGTTATGATGATTATTACTTAATTCCTATTGTTTATGTGATAAGTTTAGGTTTGACTTTCTTAGAAGATCTCAGAATAGATTTAAGCTCAGCATCTGATAAATTATCCTCTGAAGGTTAACTATCTGATTCACTATCATTCCTTAATCCAATGTTGATCATATCCTCATTCGCATAGAGTTCGTCTAAGAATACCTTAGAAGAATCAGTTATCTTCAAAGGATTACCAGTTCTATTACCATTCTTTATCTTTTATTTATCTTATGTGCTGTTATCCTTATCATCGTTATTATTGAATACTTGAAACTTAATCCCTATCGCCTAGCACAGAGACTACCCAATTTATTGAAAATCATCGACTGAGAAGAGATTAGCTTCATCGTATGACGCCCCACAGAATGATGATTCCATGGTGAAAATATTAGATATATTTAACTCTCTGTACATCGCTATCCTAGCTGTACCTTCACGACTACGCTGAATCTTGAAATTACATTCCTAAAATAGACAATAAGGATATTAATTTTAAGGACTATTTGTATTTTTTACTTTGAAAGAGAATCTCCTATCGATTTTGGAGAATATAAACGGGAACTCTCTGCAAGCAAAAGGACTAGTTTTATCATGACATCCATACGCAAACACGTCTTTCTTCCGAGAATGTCCATGGAGATCGATGATCATAGAAATCGGATGTTTCTCATGAAATTCCATGATCATTTTCTTCGTGTAGTACACCTCCGGATGCAGTGTTGGATTTGGATTCTTCCAGCGACGGTTCAAATCACATCCAGTTAAACTGCATCTGTAGTTCCCATGAATAACCCCATCAGGATTAAGCATCGGGAGGACTTTAAACACAAACCGATCACGCAATTGATGAGCTTCTTTGGAAGTTTTATCTGATTTTATTCAAACCATCACAAAATCAACAAAAACCCTAATTGCAGAATTGAATTGTTTGTGTTACCTAGCAAGAACTAAATGACTCCATGCATAATATGACTTGATACTGTCTCACCTGGATGCACTCTAGCAGTGATAACAATACCTTGTCGCTAGTTCAAAGTTGTCAGATCTGATGTTGGATTTGTTATCGATAGCAGATCTATTCTATTCCCAGCGACTGATCTACACAGCAATTTTCTATTGAGAATATTAACCTAAGCTAGATCGGTCTCACATTTCAATAGATATTTCTACAATTCCGTGTATGTATAAGGGATATTATAAGCGAACGTAACAGTGTCATTATCATGCTAAAACGTGTGCTTGAAAGACAGAGTATAGTAATAGTTATCATTCGATTTAATGATATTATTCCTAGTGTATTAGATATCCTCACCCCCTTTGATCCACCCAGTTTATTACCCTGAGATACTTGAATATATGGATATTTTCATACCTTTCCCGAATAACGACCCACCTTTGTAGAAATTCAAAATATTGAATGTCGCAGTGAGACCTTTCGAGCCATTAAAGACACTGAAGCAAAACCATTATGTGTACCCATTAGTGTTGATATCGTTTTACAGAACAAGATTGTATGTGTTTTAGGGATTGGCTGGAGGTTATGATAAGAATTATCTTCTAGGAGTTGTGATCGACGAAGGAACTAAAGAGATGCTAGAAGTGCTCAAAACAGCTGTTGTTGTGGCTGCTGTTTATGCCACTGGTACAATAGATGATCCCATAGATTCCTCTGGTGAAACTATTCCAGCAGCTATTGTTCCATTCTACTCTCTTTTAGGTCTCCCTGCAAGAGCTAGATTACCACTTTCAAATCTACTCTCAAATCTTAACACTCCTTCCTATTACAGATTCCTTTCAATTATCTCATCTAACCGCTTTCTCGAAGATACCCCATCAGGAATAATTTACCCTTATGTTGGTGTATCAGCTCGTCTTAACTCTGTGATCCTAAACAGCGAGCATTTATAACTATTACTCCATTCCCCTTCGCGAGAATAGATTATACCATTTTCACCACCTATTCCTTCCCAGAGACTACGAAACTCCATAGTATTACTGCTATTGTTGGAGTTGTTATGAGGATACTCACAACGAGGAGTTACCACTGGAGAATTAGATGAATAATACCCTTGCTACTAAGTGAAATGGTAGTTAGATCCAATTATATCTTCTAGCCTATTAACTCCTAGATTAATTATATTATCATTCGGAGGCTGTCCATTATGCAAGGCTCTGCAACTACTAAGATAAGGAATCTTCTCTTTCTCTTTTTCCTACATCTACCCTCTGTAGTAACTCCCATTTTACTCCGTCGAGTTAGTTTTTTGTAAAATCTCTAAATCTTCTTGATCATATCCATTCACTCCCTTCACTGTTAATTCATCTAAGCCAAGCACAGATAGAGTTGGCAATGCAGATAGCGGTCGAGTAAACACATTCCTAATGTTCTCAATGTATCCAAACTCTCGCTTGACTAATGGGTTAGCTTCAGGGAGCAACTCAAAGTAAGATTTCAATCTTCGTTTCTTCATTGTAATCACTCCTCTTAATGTAGATGAATACTAATGCACTATTTGCTTGTCTTAATGAACACTCATGCTCTTAGCAGCTTTCCCTAGTAACTCTTCTTACTTGAAAGGAAGCACTTCCATATTCATCATCCCTACGTTACAAGTTTTCTGCATCTCAACTGTAGCGCAAAGATAATAAGGAATAAGCTTATTTAATAGTCTTATCTATCTTTATGTATTATTTACAGTTATGTGCGTGTGGGTGATATCACAATGTAGGTGGGAGGGGATGGAGAGAGAGCTGTATTTTTTAGATTTGAAGAATAAACTAAACCAAGCCAGTCAATAAATAGCCACAGAATGTAATTTATATTACTTAATAAAATATTAGCCGAAGAATTAAAACAAATCTGAATTAATTAATTTTTAGAAACAACTAAGAGAATAAGAAGATATGTGCAATATTTATTAACAGATAATAGCGTGGAAATAAGAGAAAATTAATAAGAAAGAGAAAAACATAAAAATATTAGTCAAATTCCATAAAACAAATACAATTAAAATAGAACTATACGAGCTAGTTTACACAAAATAAATACCATGAACAGCAACGTTGGATGTTTGAACTTAATCGACATCGCAAAGGAATACCCGCTATTATACTATTAGTATCTCATCTAGCTCCTATTCCTTTCTTTAGTTATTCATTTATAGTCTTCTATTTCTCCATCGTTAGAGATGAAGCTCGCATCGACTTATATCTAATGTACTTTCTTTTACACAGGTTAGTTGTTCCTGCCGCGTTGCGCTGATTTCATATCCACGATGACACTCATGTCCACATTGAAAAGACCTTGATTGTGGATATTATTATCTCCATAATTGACTCTTATTTCGTCATCACTGTTAGGATTATTATTAAAGTTACCTTGCTATTATTATTACTATCTACCATGTTCTTATTATGAATCACAGTTGATTCCTTATTGTTCATTATTGTTATTATTGTTATTGCCATCAAAGTTGATCTTATCTTTCTTGAGAATCTCATTAAGATTCAATTAATTCTTGAACGTATACTTCTACTCCTCATCATTGATTACATAGTCTAAAGGATCACTCAGCGATCTCCTCGTCCTAAAATAATCACAACAAAATAACCCATAAACAACTTGTAAATAAAATCTCTTCTAATTCTTCTTCTTTTTCTCTCTCTTTTACTTGAACAGCGTGATGATCCCCGTCTTGTACCCACCGATTTCAATTTACTTCAATACTTATCTAGTCATCCCTGAGCTCTTAATATTCGAATTCACATAAAAATCCTTCGCTAGATTCAATAGATATATCTTCGCTTGTTCCTTCGTCAATGAGTTTGCTTCACTGTTGATGTCTCCAGTGTCCTACCAGAGCTATGCTGCATCCTCACGCGTTATGTTCTTCCCAATGAGATCGTACCTAACGCTCTCCCAGTTTCTACGGATCTTTTGCGATAAAACAACAAAAATAAACCGTTAGAAACAATTCTCATGGCAGAATAGAACATTAATATAAATTACTGGGCAGATAATGTTGTTAGTGTTGAGATTATTGGCTTGCTGCTGCTTATTCATACCGTGAATCTACTGCTTCCTTGGATCATCTTCGTCAAGGATGCTAACATTCACTAAACAATCTTATCCTTGTTTGTTATTGTTATTGTTGTTATTAGCTACTTCCGCTGCTCTGGGTGTAGGATCTAAGAACTAACCTGCAAGTCTAGATGGAATAACCCCTTGAAGATGTCCTCTTACTCCTGCTACTTTTTGGCTATTATTATTAAGATTATTATTACAATTTCCAGTTGTGATTCTCCATGCCATATCTAATCTCTATTCGACAGAGTTCGTTCTTCGTTTATTCTTCTCCCCTTGAATATAATACTACCTCTACAACAAGTACTTATACACGAGTACTTGATTATGTAAATTATCAACTTAAGCTTAGAATTAGAAGTTCGATTAGATCAGTAACTCATTGTTCTGAAAGCACTAATCGCACTCTTTCATAATCTCTTCTATCTTCTACACTAAAATATTATTATTCTCAATCTCCTTCCTGTAGAGTTTCCCAAGCTTCTTGAGATTCTCCTCGAGTTTAGCAGATTTCTCCAAAGCAGCGGAGACACTGTTTGGTTGTGTCTGCAAGCGAGAATTAGGCAATGTATGAGTTGGAGAATACATCATTCCATATTGATTTTATTGCTAGGATGGCTGTGTCATCATTACTTATTACTATTATTAATAATATTACTACTACTACTACTACTACACAGCATTACCACCAGGAGTACCACCTCTAACTGGTCTAAGTGGATTATGTTATCTCTCACTGATTTCCTTTTGATACTACTGCTATTCTCTTAGTTACTACGCTGCTAGTTCCTCAGCTTGTTAGTTTCCAACTTCCTTGTAGAATGCTGCACACATATCCGCATCTTCATCCCCTTTCTCAGCGAAATTCTTCACTAAAAACCCTCGCATTTTCTGATAATTCACGGGATTCAAGATCACGAGGCGTAGCTTCAATATCTCCTGCTTTAGAACCTAAAATACCGAAAACCATCAAACAAAGAAAAAAATCTCTAATTCTTAACTTTTTCTTTTTATTATTATTACCCTAAGATATTCTTCTTTAAGTAATATTTTCTCCGATTATCTATGATTCTCCTCCGATAACTTCGCAATGATATCCTTCAACTACTCTAGTTCATTATGCAGCTTCATACTCTGATCGTTCGGTGTTGTAATCTATCAACAAAACAGAACCATTTAATATAAAACATTTGACAAATGTGTCTCTCTTTTAATATATTTCTACCTCTCTAACTCTGACCAATACATTCTACCCGTAATCATAATATCCTTTCGCTTTTTCAAACTCCTAAATCACAAACTCCTTATCTTGTATCATTATCCGTAACTCCTTGATTTTATCTTCTTTCTCAGCTATCTGCTCTTAGAAGAAATTCGAGTTCTCTTCACTGATCTGCTCTTGCAATAGGGCCTAAAATACAATGGAAAATAATAATAAATATTTATATTATCTCAATCTCTTTCTCTCTTTGTCCCTCCTTACAATGCTTTATGCTTTGTTCCTTTCTTTGGTTGATTTATTGAGCATTTCAAGTAATCTTTCATTCTCCCTTGTGAGTTTGATCACAATATCTTCCGCAGTTGTGTTCGATGTTCCACTCGTTTATTTCGAAGATACTCCACTACTGCTGATCGTAATCGTCCCCGCTGTTGTCGATGCTTGCTATGATTAACTAATAACCTTCGATCTCGATGGCGTCACTACAGGCGTAGTATTACTATTATTAAGTGTAGCAGTGTATGCTATCCTCAATGCTTCTTTATTAAGCTTGAGGGCTTCCTTGAGATCATCATTTTCTTCTTAGAGTTGTTCATTTTCTTTCTGCAAATACAGCATCTTAGCACTTTATCTGTTGCTTAATGATTCGTTGATCATTTCTGTGTTCAGTATCTAATCACCGTACATCGCTGAGAGAAGTATTAGTAAGAATAGTAATACAACAATGTCTAAGGTAAGATATAACTAACTAATATGATAGACACTAGCTTTATTCGAACGCTCTCTCTCCACGTTTATCTTTATTTATTTAATTCTTTTTGACTTTTGTTTTTCTTATTTTTTTTCTCAGTAAAAATTGACTAAAAAGGAGGTTTCTTTATCCTTGATAAATGACACCTGGGTTGTGTTAATCCTTAATCCTCCCCTCCTCCTTCCTGTCTCAGTTTATTTGCAGATTTCAAAATCTATATTTAACTCTTTATCTTCTCTTCCTTTATTCTTCTCTTAGACTGTGGTTGACTTATGTTTCTTATTGCCTTAGCGTTCTGGGTAAGTTAAACTTATTCTGTTTGTTCATCTAAATATATTTATTTGTTAAAGTCGTCTTCAGTAATTTTCAATAAAATAAACTCTTAAAATCTTCATCTTCTAGTCTTTTTATTCCTTTATTTATTATTCAAATTGTGCTTCTCTGATTAATGTTCTCATAACGCAGACAGATTTGAAATATTTTTTAGAATAAATAAATGAAATTATTTAAGTATTCCTTTTTGTGCTATGGCAGTAGTAATGCAGTATACACAGTTAGTTCTATTTAAATTCTTGACGAAACATTGTCTTTTGGAATCGAAAATGGAAATAACTGAGATAGATAAATACATACATATTTCCCATTCTGAAGAGCTTTCATAATCAAAATCACACAAAAACACACCTACTAGTTTAATTGCTCTTTATCCTCCCCAGTATTTTTGGAAATCTATTAGGAGTAATAAGTCTATTAAAAGATTCCTTCTTTTATCCTTGATCAACAACAAAAATAGACCTTGCTTTTTATTTACATTGTATCTTAAAACTAATAATATTCTTTCCTTCATCATCATTCTCCTCTTCCTTCTTGTCCTTCTTCATTGAAGGAGTCAATGAGATGCTACACATATCGCTAGCTGAGAGGAATGCTATCAGCATTATTAATTAACTCTATCCATTGCTTATTCGGTTTGTACACCACCTATGCGATCTAATTGTTCTTCGATGATAGAATACTCATAATCCCTATAGCATCCTCTTGTAATAAGCTGTCTCGATTATCGAAGATATAACTGACCAAGAATTTATAGAAAAAACACCAGCCTTCTTCTATCATCTTCTCGAAAAAGGTGTCCTGAGAAAACAAATTATATTAATGTAAATAGCTATTATCATGGATTGATGTGTGTGTGTGTGATCTAACTGATAACTGAGAAAGAAAAAATATTCTTACTAAGAACTTCAGTGGGATCATCATTCCGAATAGGGAAAGCAGCCAAGGTGTCATGTACATCTCTGCTCGGATATCTTGTTCGAACTAAAGAGGAGAAAAGGTTAGAATATTCTTTCAATTTCTTATGAATATGCATTTATTATTATTCTCCTTACAAAATGTTCAGCAAGTAGTGGATCAAGTTCTCCTAGAATCTTCTCCAGTATGTTACTGTGCTTCCTTAGTCCTGGCAGATCTAATTAGCCAAACAAAATAATGCATAACTAATTAATCACTAAACTTCCTTATTTTAAACTTTTACTTGGCAGATATATATCTCTCATTTCAAATCTCTCGAAGGTATTCACCAGCAACCAAAACGCAATATGTTCCTCCGCATGAAAAAGAAAATGAGATGCTATAAAATTCAGCCCTTACACATATCCAACTTACGGATCATACGCCGCAAAAGAAACAAGCACACTCCTAAGCAGATCCTACCCACTTGGCTTAGGAGAAGATTACTAATATTTCTCAATTATTGGACTGAAGAATCTCAATTCAGGATGTGTCCTCCCTATGTCCTTATCAATCTACAAAGCTACCGATGCATCGACTAACTCAGCTGCAGTTGATTTAATCTACAGATACATCTGCTTGAGATGCTCTAGATCATTTTCAGGGAACAGCGATTACAGCCATAATTATGCTCGCTGACATGTTTAGCTATTCGAGAGATGTCTAGTATTGTTATCGTCATCATAACATTAGCATTCAATGTGCTTAGAGATGGTATGTTTAGCTGTATTGGCACCAAGACTCTTAAAAACATTCTTGAGATTCACACTGATCGATTCAAAAAGTGACCTGTTGTTGTTGTTATTTTAGTTATCAAATATTGTTCCAGTGTTAGATTAATTATATTATGGAATCGATGATGCTGTTATTGCAGGGGAGTTATTGAATTGTTCTGGTTCTGTCTATCCAGCTGTATGCTATTACAGTGAGAAGGGATGATGATATCCTTGTTGATAATTCTCGCAGTTTAACTGCTGCTATTTCATTGTATTATGCTAAAAGAAATCCAGTTCATTATTGGGTTTATGTTTTTTCTTTGGTGAGACAGGTATGAGGTTCACAAAATTAGTCTATCTCGGAAGCTATTCATCCTCTTCCCTGCAGAAGAAGCTCTTTGTATTATCATCTTATTCATCATCTTCTTCAGTACCTTACATCATCCTAATATCATCATCCTCCTCGTTGCTAACTCTCGAGCAATCATTGTAACTAAGTTACTACTAAGTAACCATCGTAGCTACTGCTGCTGTTGGTTAATATAAATGACACGAGAAATTCTATTGCTAATGATGCTGATGTCTCAGTGAATTAAGATCATTTCCACCTTCATTCACAATAACTAAGTTAGGAATGCTATTATTCTTACCATTATTTAACTGAACACTCGTTGTTGTACCTGTATTTCTCCTATTGCTAGCTGATGTAAGCATACTCGATACACCCGATATCCTTCTAGATTTATTAACTAATCCACTATTATGATTCGAGTTACTTTTAATATTACTCTTTTTTCCTTAGATTGCATGCTAAAATGGCATAATCCCCATAGAATTCCTTTTGTATCCCTGCAGATCATGGTCTAATGCAGATTACTGCTATTCTTCGGTGAATAAATACGATGTTTGACATCTCTTCCCATCAGGTTTCTTTTTGCTGCTAAATAGATCACCGATTAGAGATTATTAATGGATTGGCTTAGAAAGAGATAGCTACTGTTAATGGTGCTGAGAATGGTGGTGGTTGTGTGATTAGAAATACTAGTTTAAATACTATCCCTGTTTGATTCCAGCTGTTGTAGTCGGCGATTTAATAGCATTTGAAGATAAAGCCTATTATTGTGGCGGTGGTTGTAACACAGATAAGCTCATCATTGTCCTTTATCTAATCCCTGTTGTTGCTGCTGTATCTTTAGTAGTTTTACCATATTTAGCAGCGAGAAGACCTAAACTAAGTTTACTGTTTAATCCCTGCCCATTAGTTAACAATTACTATTCAAATTGCAACTACTTCAAAGGCATATTGTGGTCATTGCTGTTGCTATGACAGCTATTTGTTGATGTTGTTTTACATTGAATCACTGTTACTTGCTGTTGTTGTTTTTATTACTATTACTACCCAGCAGGTTGTATTGAATAACCTATTTTAATTTCTTATGATTCCATTGATAATCTGCATCCCTACACTGTGATCTACTATCCTACATATGGCGGCTGGATGTTTTCAATGTTATTATGATTACTATTTTAACTATTGCTGGTATGAATCGATGAACAGCGCTGAGAGTTTTATTACCCTGAATAGAAATGAGCATTTTTAGGTTTAGAGAGGTAGCATTTCGAGCTAGTATTGCTCTTCAACTGCTATGATGAAGGACCCCTTGAGGAAAAAAAAAGAATTAATAAAAAAAATAAGCAAAAATACATTCAAATTGTTAGAAGAATCTTCAACTCAACCAAAAATAAGCGCCTGAACCAATCAATGCTTATGACATAAAATATTTAGCATACTCTGTAAATGCTCTTCCTGAAGTTGGTGGAGTCTTTTTCATAGCTTCTACAGCAGCTGCTAGCCAGCGGAGAGTTGTTGTGTTTCTATGGTGAAATAATAAAATATACTCTCCTGTTTTTCTCTCTGTTAGATTATCCGCGTTATTTGAAAAACAAACAAAGAAATCAGCAAAAAACACACAGCCAACAAACGAACAAACTGATCTAGCATATTCATATTCAAAGAAGAAAATACATACAAAGAAAGTTTATTAAATTTGATTCGATATTAACCAAAAGGAGTTTTCATTTATGATAGATACCCTTCTTCCCCCCACCCACCTAGTTAACTGCTCTTTCATTGCCAATTCGTTTTAAATCAGCAAGGCTATTTATCAGCAGGATTTCCCTCACAAAGACATATTTCTTGAATTAAGCAGATTGAAATCATATGGAAATAATGCTGCTCTGCTTCAATGCAGATCTATCTTACCTCTCTCTTATCAAATTAATTCTTTCCTTTTTTTGATCTATCCCATTGAATTATTCTCCTCAATTTCTTTAGATTGGAAAATTATGAACATCACAAATATGTATTCATATCATATTTATCCTTTATTTTAGACAATATCCAAAAATAACGAGAATTTTTCTGGAACATTGATCCTCATTTCCTCTATTACAGCTTTGAAAAAGTCTGATTAAATCTGCTTATCTATTTTGAGGCGATGATGCATAATTTGCAGTATCAGAATCTCATGTATCTGTTCTGTCTATTCCAGAACTTTCATGGAACTTTTCCTGAAGGAAAGAAGGGACTCTTGAGCCAAAAAGACTATCCCCTTCCCAATAACCAAATGAGGTTATTTCCTTAAGATATTAGTCCTTACATACTTCCTTTCAGAAAATTTAAATCATCAAAGAAATATCTGAATCCTCCTCCCTGGAATTTAAATCTGCTTAATAATCTTAGACACAATCAAATAATTAATAAAACAAAAACAAATAAACAAAACAGGAAATCAAAATAATATCAAAAATCATGGCCGAAGAAGCAATCTACGCAATTTGCATCCTTAGACAAGACGGTAACTCTGGTGTCAGCGGTGTTGTCAAGGTGATTTAACAAGGTGACTCTACTATCATCTAAGCGAAAATCAATGGACTTGCTACTGGTCTCCATGGATTCCATATTCATTAATTCGGTAACCTCACTGAAGGCTGCAAGACCGCTGGACCTCATTACAATCCAACTAATCAAACCCACGGTGGTCCATCTCATCAGGTTAGACACGTTGGTGATCTTGGAAATGTCCAAGCAGTCGCTGGATAAGAAGCTGTGTTTTAATTGAAAGACCATCTTGTGAAGCTATCCGGACCAACTTCAGTCATCGGAAGGGCATTTGTCGTTCATGCTGATTAAGATGATCTCGGTGAAGGTGGTCAAGATGATTCCAAGACAACTGGACATGCTGGAGCAAGATTAGCTTGTGGAACCATTGGGTTATCTGGCCCATTCGAGCTTTGAATAGTGATCTTTAATTTGTTAGAATGCTTGTGGTTCATGATATTTGTTGTAATTTCTTGAGGTTTTTTTTTGCAAGAGAAATATAAAGATCCTTTTTGTGAGAGGGAATGAATGAGAATGGGGATTCTTCTTTGTTAGTTATTATAAAATTCTTTCATTATGACGTTGCGATATCAATATAATATTAAATAGGATGACTATTAAGATGGTCTTTGATAATTACTGGATTTATTATTAAATAATAAATGGCGATATTGAGATATTGCATAGAAACATAACAAAATACAATCTAAACAAAATAAAAAGATACATTTTCACTTCATTCATTCATTCATAAAGAGATATTTCTCAAACATAAATAGATTTTAGCTGGGTGTCTGCAGAAATCCCCAAGAGAAGTGCGTTAGATCTGACGAAAACATAAACAGATAAAAGGTGTTTTTCTGTTTAGAGGGATCATCAACAAGGGAAAACAGAAAGACAAGAGAAAAACCGTTGGGGATGCCAGGGGGATAAATAGATTGGTAAGCTGATGATTAAAAAGATATTTTATAATAGTTCTAGCGTAAGAAGAATGGAGAGAATTTTTAGATAATCCTCTTGAGATGTTTGAAATTCATGATTTCTAGATCAAATTATTGCTATTTATGTTCATTATTTGTCAATAAAATCAATTCTGACTATCTGATCTAGAGCTTCTTGCGCTATTGAATCTCGTGCTGACGTTTGTCGAATTATTAATAAAAATCAAATGGCTAGTAGCTCCATTCGTAGAAGTCTTTGAGCTGTCAAACTAGTAGCCCTCAAACATTTCTATGCAAAGTAATGGCAAATTAGTGTCATAATAAGATAGTCAATAAAAAGATGTCAAGCTGTTCAATCAATAAAATTATATATATTTTTTGTTACTTTGAATTGAATCCCTTCTCAGGAGTATCTCGTTCTATCCGTTAATATCTGGATTGCTATCTTTCCTATCGACATTCGCAGGGATATTGCCTTCAGTAGCCTACAAAAGATCCACACAAAGAAAAAAGAAATAAGAACAACAATAGAACAGATTCTCCCATAATGAACACATAGAAGGCATATAAATTATCATTAAGTTGTTCCCCAGTTTGATTATTTTATAAGAATTTAAATTACACTTGGAATGAAAGGAGGTTCGAATTGTTTACTAATCACTTTATTCCATGGGAACCCTCTAAACCAAGGATGGTTCTTTACTTCCTCTGGACCATTTAGTCCAAGTCTATTCATTGGCTTCCTCTGGATCAACTACACAAATTAGAAAAATAAGATAAAAAAGAAGACTTATTTATCGTTTTTTTTTGTTACTCTATTCGCGAAATCAGCAGCTTCAAGGGACCATTATTCGGGTACTTCATTCTTCTTAATCTACACTTACTTCGCTAATATCTAATCTCGTATTTCTTATCTTGTTTTCCCAACATACGGTCTTCTTCCCATCATGCATTCAAACACTATTATCCCTAGCGCATAGTAATCCACTGCAACACCATGGTTTTATCTGCACATAATCTCGGGTGCCATATACCCAGGTGTACCTGAAGTATCACTGTTATTCTCTGGCTTCCAGATACGAGCTATTCCCAAATCAGTTATGCGTAAGTAGCCTATTAAAGAGAGAAAGAGTGAGTTAGAAGAAAGAAAGGTTGATTTATCTTGATATGTGTTACCTTTGCTATCGAAGACAAGATTCTCAGGTTTGATATCTCTATGAAGGATACCATTTTAATGAAGATATTCCAGTCCAATGATGATACATGCTGTGAAAAACTCTTTTTGATAAACAAAATCAAGAAGATAAGCTGGTGGATTTATTACACTGACACGATATGTTTAATAAAGTTGAAATCTAATCAATTGTTATTGTTGTTACTTGTTTATTATTCATTAAATCGTCTATGTCTGGATATATGAAATCGAAGATCGCCGCCAGTTAGTAAATCCATCACTAGGTACAAATTCATGCGGTCTTGAAACGCAAACACCATGTTGATCAAGAAGCTTAAAACGAGAAAAACAAATAAATTAGGATGTTAAATCGAACACGATTTTATGTTCTAATTGGTACTCATGTCTAAGCGAAGACAGCAATTGCTTTTCGTTCATAACAGACTGGACACTCCTCTTCGATATGATCCTATTTTGTTATGCAAACAAACACTCAGTGCTCATTTATTCTAAACTTATTGCGATATTTGATTTTGTTACTTTGCTTTTGTCATTTCTTTAAGCGCATAGACTTGCTTGGTTTTCTTGCTTTCGACCTTCCATACCTTCCCGAATCCACCTCTACCGATTACGAAGTGGAAGTAAAAATTCGAGACGATTAGAGCTGTGTGTATTTTTAATAAAGCAAAGCAAAAAATTATGAAAAAGAGAGCGATGTTAGAATCAATCATAACTAATGCAAAAAGACGCAAAATCAAACAAAATCATACTGTCGGGTACTTCTTTCTCCTCTACAACAGTGCTAGGTGTGGTTCCCATTCACTTGATACTATTGCTGAGTTTTATCCCTCGATGCTACTACACGTTCTTCCAGCTAATAACTGAAGCTATGAGCAAAGTTAACCAAAAAAAAAAGAGTTCTCTGAGTCTCTCTCTTCTTCTTCTCTTTGTTTGCAAATGCTGGATATATTCTTATTATTCTTCTTCTCTTAATCACTCTCTCTCTATGAATAGTACTTTTATTCTTTCCTTACCGTTGCTCCATCCCCCCCTCTCCCAAAGTGACTTAATCTGTTTCTTCGCTTCCTCTGCAATCAATCAGATTCATTTTAATAACATAATCCCTCTCATTGTTTTCACATAAATCAAATAAAACATCAGAATCCAATCTGGAAAAGAAATGAGTTGGGTATTATTGTAAAAAAAAGACCAAAGAGAAGAATGGGGAATTTGATGGGAATTTTAATTTATTAATATATCTAACGAATTACAAAGGATACATATTATCCCCATTCCTCCCTTGATACAAGCAAAAAATTGTTTCCGATGGTTTGCTCATAATCAACCTAATACTTTTCCCTTATTTTAATTAAATAACTATTTTGAACTTTTCCAAGTGGCGGAAGCTATCAAATTAAAATACAAAATCCCCATCTCATATTCCATATCCCTTAATGTCCTTCTTCCCATGTTAGGATCAAATAAATAAAAAAAGGGGAGATATTTTCTGAAAAGAAACAAATAAAGTCAAAATATAAATTACAAACCATAGAAGGTTATTTGAAAAAGGCTTAAGCAAGCAAGGTTATCAGCAAGCAGCAGTTGCTTTACATAACTAACACGTTTTTAAGAACCCCATTGTATTTACTATCTTAATACTTGGCCGTTTCCCTGCAAAGGGAATTCCTTTCCCGGCAATGAATAAGTTTTTTACCAAGAGACCATGATAAACTCGTTTGCTTAGTAGCCTTAATTCATAGATAGAGAAATTCAATTTCAATGTCTATCTTTAGATTCTTCTTATTGCGAAAAAATGAGAAAGACTAAGGATAAGTCAATGATTGAATTATAGCAAATTTACGCACTTTACGAAAAAAAAAAATATTATTATCGAAAATATCTACAATTATTTGCAAGTCTCTCGCTCAGTAAAAATGATTAATATTCATATTATTTTGGAAACCATTCGTTAGATTGTTCCTATATGTTAGAATGAATGAAAGAAAAGAAAGAATGAAAGAAGTTTTAGAAGAGAAAGAAGAAAGATTTTAAAAAAGAAGAAAAAGAATTCATGAATGGAAAATATCAAATAAATAAAATAAGAATTAAATATTCATTCATAGGAAGATATATTGTACCCATGAGATAGGGATTATCTCAAAATTAATCAAAATATAGGCAATCAAGCTAAACGAGTAGTTTCAGGCTGATTTGGTTTTATTCTTGTAACAATAATATTAAAACAGACAACGAATTTCAAATTTGAAATTAATTCAGTAATTATTATTCGTCACATCTCAAATTAGTAATAATCAATAGATAATCAAAACAAAAAATTTAGCTAGAATTAACTAACGAATGAAGGAAGGAATATCAAATTTGGTCATCTCGATTTTTTGGGAGCCTTTCAGCATAATAATATCTCTTAATATTTATTAAAAATCTACAACATAATACCCTTATCGCCATTGAGTGCAGACTTTTATTATTATTTTTTATTATTGTCTCTCATCCACGAAAATATCAGGAGGGGAGGGTTGACTATTAAACTGCAAAATAGCTTCATCTAATCATAAGATTAGTATTAGCAGACATTAAACAAATTTATTAATTGAAATGGAAATTTTTTTGATTTAAAGAATTTCAGAGAAAAGCAGGGGAGGGGGGTAGTGTGTATTGCTCATTAGTAATGTAGTTAAAGAGATGCAATATTGTGATTAAAGACCCAAAAAAGAGTTGAATTCACTTTTTTGATAAATATTTAATTGATTTTAAGGTTGAAAAGAAAGCTAAAACCTACTTAAAAGTAAGCAAAGAGATAGAAGCAAAAAACAAAATGGAAATAACTCAATTAGAAAAAGTTCTTTAACGCAAATGCCATTTACATCCTAGTAATCAAAGCGATATTCTACATATAGCTGCTGGAGCTGTCAGCCACAGGGCTTGTATCAAGTGTATTCTCAGTGGAGATGTGCCATCATTAGCTGCACTCGATCTCAAAAGCCTTTTTTAAATAGAAGAAAATGAGAATACCATTCTCAGCAATTACCCTCCTCTAACTAATCCTACGATTTTTAAGCGGCTTGAAAGCATCCAGTAGTTCTCAACTGACAAAACGATTGAGTTAATAGTGCAATACATAGGCGATTTGAAGTGCTCGTTTGATGCAATTATGGAGAAACTTCAGAAGGATTCCATAAGATCAGTGGAAGAGCTTGGGTAATAAAGGAGATAAGTACTTAAGTTCTATTAGTCTCTATGCGAGCCAAATAAACTGAAGGAGGCCGTCCTTCAAGCATCAGAAACCAAGCAGGAAAGTAGTCTACATAAAATAATTCTTAAGAAATGCTAGGACTCTGCCATTAACGCGAGTTAGTTGTAGTCTGTTATCAGCCAATTCGAAGTAAACCAACAAAAGTTCTCAATGAAATTGGTTAATGAATCCTCTGAAAGCTTGAGAACGACAATGCGAAACATCTCTTTCTTCACTTCACCAATCACTCCTTTGATCCATTCACACTCAATACTTCAGGCATTTTAGTTAATGCCTAGCAATTTAGGTGATTCTGCTTCTAGAACAGTAATCTCAAGGAAATAGAACAATCAACTTGATGTGAAATGCATTCAGCACAATCAAAAATTGTGTATGTTAATATCTTCGAATGTGCTTGACAATAACGCACACTACAGCTTTCGCTTTGCTTTTCACCAAGAAGCAAAAGAAGGTGGACCTTAATTCAACATTGGGTTAATTAATGAAGAGGATAAAGATAAATCGTCTGATTGCAATCTCTTTCGGTACAAAGAACACAGTTAAGACTGTTAGATCAATAAGATCATAAAAGGCATAGCTCTGAACTCAGCTTTGGGAGTTAAGAAAGTGCACAAGGAAGTAGAAATGCGTGTTCATCTTGCAAGTCGAACAATCAAAGTAGCAGATTTTCCCAACTACAAGAACGTCATGGAACTCGCAGACAAGACAATGATTAGAGAAGGTTCATAATATTGTCTTCATGTATCACTCGCTTTTGTGAACAACCACATAACACTGACAGAAGTGGTTGTCTCTGATAGTTTTGATAATTCAATGTGAAGAACGAAAAAAAAGGATTGATGTATTATGACCTTTTATCAGCTAAAACTGAGACCAGCCATTCCATCTGCAATAAAAACAAAATAATCTCCCTTTGTGTATGTTTTCCTTTTTGTGCCTGAATTATTTGTTTTTGCGAGACTAGCATAATTTCCAAGATGTTTTTCCTTGGGTCGCGTGATTCTATTTAAGAACAACACTCTAATTTTCCTTCAATCTCCTTTGTTTATTTATTCTTTTCCTTTCAAGTAAAGTTCCAAACATATTTCATATGCTTTAGTTCTTTTCATTGGTAGGATAATTACTACTTTCCGATGTTTGTCTTGCTCTCATCTCCTTGGCTGAAAAATGAAATGGAAACAGAACTTATGAATGCAATTAAAAAAACAAATAAATCTCATGCTCTCATAATTTCTAATGACTTTTTATGCAGCTTTTCTTGGACACTTAGATCGAATCCTCCCTTGATCGAGTATTCTTTCAACAAATAGTCCGACAAAAAGCATCAAAATAGCAAAGCTACATTGTTGTGTCTTCTTATCTATTCTCAAACTAGATGCTATTCACTCAGTTATTGAATTCTGGTATCTGATTTTTCAAGAAGGCACAAATACCTTATGTAAAACTGCAGCTAAGACTCATCAAAATACTATTAGAATAACACATGTTTTACTATGTTTCTAACAGATAATAAATTAACTACTCTTTTTGATGATTAAAGCTAGCTGATCAATTCTATTTTACAATAGAGGGAGAGAGAGAGATAGTTTTTGCTATTAATTCAAAGAGCATGGCTCAGAAAATATGAGAATTAGAACATCTTTAATTGCTCAATAATACCCTCTATCACATTGGTGATTTTTATAATTTGTTTTGGGATATTGACATAATTTCCAAGGTGTTGTCAGTTTGGCCTCATGATTTTATTTCAATTCAGAACTTTACTTTTCTTTCATTTCTCTTTATTCCTCTTTATTTTTTCGAGAAAAGTGTCTAAATTGAGAGTTCTCTAAGACTCATTTTTATTTCAAGTCGTTCATTTTAATGAACTACAAAATGAAGTTAGTGTAATTATGTTTAATAATAACAATAATAGGCTACACATATTTAATCTGATGATTTAGAAAACAGATGAGTTATGTTCTTTCAAGATTTGATATTCTCTATCCACTTCCTTAACTGATATTATTAGTAATTCATATCTAAAAGTTGTATTAACTTCGTGCAGATTATGCCATATGCAAAGAATGCAATATTAACTCTCTCTCTTGATTAAAGTGAGAATCACAATTTTGTAACTAATGAAAAAAGATAAATTCACTGCACCCTTGTTTACTATTTTGTTCTCCTTCTCTTTGTCTTGTTGTAAGTTTTGAATAGCCATTTATCCCAATCAGTTCAAGCAGCATCACAAAAATGGTTTTAAAACATATAAAGGATTATTTGTGAGTAACAAACATTCTTATTGAGGGAGTCATTCCTTGCTTAGGTAATTTATTTTCAAAGCTAATAAGATTGATCAATAATGTTATTTTTATTAATTATTGTCTTTTTGGAGAATTTTTCTTTTTTTTTAAATGTCTTTTAGATGCTTTCTTTTTGGTATTCTATCTGTGAACTGGATTTTTACATTTATTTGCATATTGGTCTCTTGGGGATGACAGACATAGACACTCAAGCAATACAGTGAGTTTATACAGACACTATCAAACAATAAAAAAGATCATTATTATTTCCTTCTAAGAATCTCTAAATAATTTGGTCACAAATCAAGAAAAGTATTGTATTTAGCACAAAACAGAACTACTAATAAATCATGGTTGTTTCAGTATTAATGATGAAATATTTGAATAAATCTTAGTATGCCAAAATATCAGCTTAAAAAGACCTGCTTTGAGATCTGTAAACTTTTTGCAGAATATTATAATAATCCAAAACAGTATTTCTCTGAGAGTATTTCCATTTGGAAACTCAATTAGTGTATCAAAACATCTGTGTGTTCTCATTAGGTAAAAGTATCTGTATTTCTTCATTTCTTGTTGTTGATTCTCCTAATAAGAAATAACTTCAATTGAATGATTCAAAATTCATGTTAATCAAAACAATTTGAATCATAACATAATCGTGGAAATTCAGTAAAAGACAGTAAAAGATGTAAAATTTATCACATTATTGTGAAAATGCAATGGTAAAACACTCATTGTGGGCAGAGAGTTTAAGTCTTTTTCTACTAAACTTTAAAGTGTTTGTATCAAAAATTATTACTGAAAAACTCTAATGATTGAATGGAAAATAGATCTTTTGTGGAAGAGTTATTTGATTTACAATTATTTACAGCATAAAAGTAATATTCTTTGTTTCGTGAATACATTTCAAATCATAATAGCTACTAGTCAAGAAATCATATCTCTGAATTCTCTTCAGTCTGTATTCCTCAATTATTGCTTAAGAAAACTGAGGGCATCTTGTCTCTGCTCTTCATATAATAGTTACCATTGCTCGTAGGTATACTCATATGTCTTCAGCAACTCTTACAACTCTTAAGTCTTCTACAACTCTTACAACATATTCCCCTTCTACTCTTACAACGACTTCAACGAGAATACCTTATTCTTCAACTTTTTTTTAATTTGTTCGAACTAGGACTTATATTAATTAAAAGCAGATTGTGATGTAGTGAGGAAAAATGTTATCCCTTCTATGAGTTTAACTATCTAGCTAAGTTTATTGCTAGCTTCAGTTGAGGAGAAAGATTCCTTGATCTTCTAAAATTCCAGTAATTTATTGTTCATCGTCTCCGTGTAATTATTCATTTAGGAATATTATGCCGAAATAAATCCACTAAGTTTCTCTTCATTCTCATTGACATTTTTAACAAGTTCTTTAAACGTTTCGATTTGCGAGATCTGACCAAGGGAGTTGAATACGTCTTGATATGAATCTGAAAGAGAAGCTAGCTTTTATTTTGATGCATTCTTCACCTTTTCAATAGCTAGAGGCACTGCAGAGTTAAATTTATTAAAAAACTATGATAAATCTGAGGAAATTCTTTCATTACTGCCTTCCAAGTCCACTATTTTTTGGGTTATTGAACTGTCTACGAGCTATGGATAAGCATTAAAAGTTCCGTTAGATGTCGCATCAAGCAATAATCGGATAGAAACTGCTTCGTTTAATGGTATTTTTCGAACATCCATGCATTTGCAACAGAGTCTTGGCGAGAATTCTGAGGGTTTGAGGTGAATATATTCGCAAGGTAGTTTTGGATGGATCTTGCACTTGCGTGAAAGGATCTCCTCCAAAAAATCCTTAGCCTCTTTTGGGTCACGCATCTGATTGCCAGCTGCCAACATTCTTAATTGTTGGTTTAGAGTTGTTTTTCAGGAGAATTAATATTATTTGTAGCTTTATGATTTATAAAATAACTTTTTTTCAGTGCTAACCTCTGGCGATTAAAATGATTCGTAATGAAGCTGAGGTTGTGGAATAGTCTTTTTTTCAAGAGATATTTCTAATCTCTACATTCTGTGCCACTTATTATTAGGAACTTGATGACTGAAATATTCTAAAATTTAATATTCCAAGAAAGCAAAATATGCAGTTAAAAACTGCAATACTACAGCATAAAAAAAGTCAATAAAAGTACGAATTAGACCTTAAAATTTAATAGAAAGACTAAAGGAAAATCTACAGTCAATGGCAGTATTAATTTCTTGTAATTCCTGTCCTTACTAAAAAATGAAGAAACTCGGGCAACGATTAACGAGAGAATCATAATTAAGGACTTGGTACCGAGAGTGGAGACTTTTTCCTTCACATACCTCGAAGAGGAAATGAAGAGTCTCCTACATATGAAATACTAGACGAAGTGCCACCTAACATTTCATAGAAGACAGAGACGTCCTAGAAGATATTGCCTTCCGTTGCATGCATAGGTGGGTAGAAAGGTGCTTCTTGAGTCGCTATCTGAAGATGAATACTGCTGGTACCTTAACAATATCTAACCAGAGATCAAAACAAGACTTTTTTTGAAGAATTAGAAGAACAGTGCTATTCTCCTTATTGTCGTATGCTACATGAAAAAACACATGTCATTATTAATGCAGAACAAGTTCACTCAGAAGACTAAATGTCAAAGCTCACAGAAATAAAAATCTTTACTCTCTAACCATTACAAAGTGATCGGTCCTCATCAAATAGCAGTCAAAGAGTTTTAATAAAAATTACAGAAAAGAAAAATAATTCATTTAAAGCTGCACTTCATCATTCTAGCAAACAAAGAGATATCACATGAACTTTGGATGGAAAGAGCTGACTAGTAGACACCTCAACACTTCAAGAGAGAACTCACACGAAAGAGAGGTGTTGATTTATGCATCACCCCACAGAAGAACAAAATCACAAGGTACCTGATTACAGACATCTAAGGGATTGCTTAATACGCAAGATTCTAGCACTACAAGGGAAAAAATCAGTTACCTTCAAACACTCTGTCGAAATGGTCATAGAGTGAGAACGGTGAACTTCAAAGAAAAAGAACTTGATCTCGAATAAAAGACATGCACAAGAATAACCCTTAGTATGGATGCTAACATTTCTATTCAGTGATATTAGAATATCCTGAAAAACGAATTTTTTGTCTTAGAAAATAACTTCATCTTTGTAGAAAGCTACAAAAGTTCATAAAGAAATAATTGGAATGTTAATTAGAAAAAGTGAAGATAATAAGATTATGATGATATTACTATTTTTGATATTTTTTAAAAATAATATGTTAACAATCTGAATCTTTCATTGAATTCGATTTGATAAGTTGGAGGATTTTAGAAATATGTTTAATTTTTTATATGTCTGTCATATTGTGAAAATATAATAGTATTACACTCATTGAGGGTAGAAAGCTTAAATCTTTTTCAACAAAAGTCTTTTCAAATGTATTTGTCAAAAATATTTCTGAAAAACTCTAATTATTGAGTGGAAAATTAATCTTGTGTAGAAGAATTATTTTATTTAAATGCAATTACAACATAAAAGTATTGCTCGGTGTGTTGTGAATCGTTGCAAAACAAGTAGCTACTAGTCAAGAAAGTATATCTCTAAGTTCTCTTCAGTTGGTATTATTCAAGTATTTTTTTAGGAGACTCAGAGATTCTTGTCTCTGATCTTCACTTAATGACTTCCATTGTTAGTAAGTGTATGCCTTCTCGTTTAACTCCTTCAACTGCAACTCCTTCAACTGCAACTCCTTCTGCAACTCCAACTTCCGCAACTCCTCCTCCTCCCGCCGCTTCAACTCCAACTCCTTCAACTTCCGCAACTCCTTCTCCTCCTCCATCTGCTCCTTCAACGGCTTCATCTCCATCAACTTCTTCATCTCCATCAACTGCAACTGCAATAACAACTGCGGCCGCTGCAACATCTCCAACATCGACACTTAATCCTTCAACATCTTCTTCTCGTTCTAATATTGTATTATTATTTTTTTAATTTAAGACTGAAATTTATCATAAACAGATTGTGAAATAGTAGAGAAAAGTGTTATCCCTTCTATTAGTTTAACAATTTAGCTAAGTTTATTGTTAGGTTCAGTTAAGGAGAAAGATTCTTCTATCATCTAATACACCATTATTTTATTGTTAATAGTCTCGTTGTAGTTATTCCTTTAGGAATATTATGCCTCAATAAATCTTTAAAGTTTCTCTTCATTCTCATTGGTATTTTTAACAATTTCTTAAAACTATTCAATTTGAGAGATCTTTCCAACGGAGTTGAATACGTTTTGATACGAATCTGATAAAAAAGCTAGCCTTTATTTTGTTTCATACTTCACCTTTTCAATAGCTAGAGACACTGCAGAGTTAAATTTATTAAAAAACGATGATAAATCTGAGGAAATTCTCTCATTACTGCCTTCCAACTCCTCTATTTTTTAGGAGATTGAACTATCTGCAAGCTATGGATAAGTATTAAAAGTGGTGTTGGATGTCGCATCAAGCAATAATCGGATAGATATTGTTTCTTTTGATGGTATTTTTCGAACATCTATGCATTTGCAGCAGAGTCTTCGAGAGAATTCTGAGGGTTTGAGGTGAATATATTCGCAAGGATGTTTTGGATGGATCTTGCATTTGCGCGAAAGAATCTCCTCCAATAAATCCTTGGCCGCTTTTGGGTCACACATCTGATAGCCAGCTGCCTACATTTTATATTGTTGGTTTTGAATTGTTTTTCAGGAGGATTATTAGTATTTGCAACTTAATGATTTATTAATTAACTTTTTTTCAGTGCTAAACTCTGGCAATTAAAAGGATTCATAAAGGAAGCTGAGGTTGGGGAATAGTCTTTTTTTCAGATGTTCCTAATCTTTACATTCTGTGCCACTTATTATTAGAAACTTGATAACTGAAATATTCTAAAATTTAATTGGTTTCGAAAAACTCGAAAGATTGACTGTAGTCAAGATACCTTGAGAAAGAAAGAAATGAACCACTACCTTAAAAAATACCTTGACATCTACCAACTCCTAAAGTATGTTTTCTTTTACTCTTAATAGCTTACTTATGAATACTTTTTCCAGCTCTTCGAAATTCTGGCAGTTTATTTCACATTTCTATTCTAAC
>Ga0302271_10000868_pt1 | contig 29808 bp, 21 predicted proteins | sample III_Bog_N1_1_FD_198767 | JGI IMG/M metagenome (GOLD analysis project Ga0302271, IMG submission 198767) | Peat permafrost microbial communities from Stordalen Mire near Abisko, Sweden - III_Bog_N1_1 | ecosystem: Environmental > Terrestrial > Soil > Wetlands > Peat | place: Sweden: Abisko... | reverse complement strand
AATATCTTTTGGGGTTAATCTTTTGTTTTAGAGGTGGCAGGACTGCTGAAACTCAAGGATTAAGTTGATAAACTCACAACTGCTCATCAAGAAACTGCGAATTTAGTAAAAAATATTTTTGTTCTTTAAGTTTCTCAAAAATGATTCAACAAAAAATATCATTCTTTTCTGATGCATTTCTCAAAAAGGCATTGGCAAATGAAAAATCAATTAAAGAATTAAGAAGACTCATAGAGTTCCTACAAGAGTAGTTGAAGAATTAAAAACCAGTTTAAGTAACTTCTGGAGGTGGTGTGTCTGAGGAATACGTAGACAAACGAATCAATCAGCTTCGTGATGAACTCCTTAAACTCATTCAAGCTCTTCGAAACGATCTCAACGATAAAGCTTCGTTGCAAGATCTTTATAAATCCGAAGCACTTATCCTCCATAAAGTTGATGAAGTTACGGAGGCAATTCTTGGAAAATGTGCAGCAGATAAAAAAGACACAAAAAAAGCTCTCATTTATCTTGAGAAAAAAGTAAATTTCTAAAAAAAGAAAAAAGAAACAACATTGTCATGTTTTTTCTAGATTTAGTTAATCTTAATTATTTTTGTAAAAAGATCAATGAGCTGTTCCTACTGATTTAAGCATTCAAAGGAACTGATGGTAATGACAAGGATAAAAAGGATGTCGATGCTCTTCTGACTAGACGACCTTTATTTTGGAGTTGTGCTTCATGTGATAAAGGATTAGACGAGTACAATGGAAAGCTTGGAGATCACAAATATTGGGTAAAATAATCTTAAAATCAAGAATATTTCTTTACTTAAGGTTTATTTTTTGTTTTAATGATAAAAACAGGGAATATTCCCGCCAAAAGAGACAACTCCTGAGAGACTGGGCCAGGTAAAATAATAAAATAAGAAAACGATTGAAATTCAATTAAAAATAATATGAATTTGTTTGCAATAATAGTTCGGAAAGCAGTTCAGAGTTATGTAAGAGAAATAAATGCTAAGAGAGAAGCAATTTGAGATGTCGAAATTGAGTACGAGCTAGACTAAATTTTAGCAGCGCTTTAATAATCTTCCATAAATCGATAAGCCTAGCTCAAAGTGAGCTTCATTAGATAAAAAACAAGTAAATTCTGATAAACATGAAAACATCGGAATCTGATTTATATGAAATGACTTACATATTTCGTTATTTTTTTGTTTTATTATAAAAACAATTTTTTCTGTGGACTATCAATATTGCTTTCTTTTTTTATGAGTCGCATCTTAAATGTAGTATGCATCTGCTTCTCCATTTTATTATTATTATAACAAGTTCTACCCAGAACTATGTGTGCCTTTCTAAAGCATATGTTCACGTAGTTTAGCTTATTATTGAACCTAAAATTACGACTACAATTGATTATCCCCAGACTGCATCTAAGGCATTGACAATGAATGCTAATTTCCTGTTTATCCAAATTATGCTATTTCAGCAGCACTGGAAGGTTGATTCCCAAAATATTAAGGCTATTGTAATTAGAAGACTTAAGGGTACATTCTGAAGTTTTAGAATTATAGCTAAGTATAATAATTCTAAGCATTATCATCTGTGCCATTGTTTGCCACTGAAGTAGGTGGTGCACCAATATTGATGTTATTATTTTCTTAGCTGAAATCAAGAGGAGCATTCTAAAATGATGTTATTGGCTTGGGTTGTTGTTGTTGGAGATTATTCTGCTAAACATTATTCCCATATTATGCAAAGTTATTTCCAAGAGCACTGCTAGCTTAAAGGATCTAAGAAGGTGTCATTAGATACTGTGAGAGAGAAGATTAGTAATTATTACCATTCACAATAAATGGGTGAGGTTAATTAGTTTTGGTTAAATTATTTGGAAGTGATAAATTAACTCCCTAATTGAATTGTTTCTTCATTGTGCTTAGCTCAGGTTGTTGTCGTTTCTATTTTCATATGATAATAAGTAAAAACATAATACATTCACAATATCTAAGAGCTCTCTATTTTTACCTTATCAATGTTTTCAATAAGTTTGCCAACTTAAGTAGCTGTCAACAGAGGAGATATTTTGTCAACAAGATTTTCAACGGAGACTGCTTTTTCCTTCCACTCTTTTTAAAGACTCTTCATTTCCAAGAAGGTTCTACTCACAAGAAATTTCCATTAATGTATGGGCTTTGCAAATGACACAAGAATTGAAATTGTTACTTTTTGAACGACTTCCGATGTTCAAACATTTTCTTGAGGATAGGAAGTGCACTGTAGATTTAATTGTCATTTTCAGGTAACCCAACTGCTTCTTTGAATAGCTCTACACACCGATTGAACTCATCATCTTCTGTTATTGATAAAATATTAAATTCCTTTGAAGTTTATTAAATTAATTATACCATAATCTTGATTTGAATCATCATATCCGTAGAGAAAGTATTAGTAATTGTTCTCAAGAAAAGCTTTATATAGATGCTTGAAGAACAAATTAATTGTATATTATCTTATCTTCCCTGTAGCTCCTAATCGTAGCTAGCATAATAGAAACAAAAATGTTAGCATTTTTTGTGAATAGGAATTGTAAAAAATAAAAGTTATCATCTTTTTTTATGTTATTTGTACCCTGAAAGAATCGCATATGAGATTGAGATCATCTTCATTCGGTTTCGGCTCTTCCAAACACTTTTGAATTTTCTCAATGAAAACTTATCTATCCTTCACTAATCCATGTGACTTCATTCAAAAAGCACATATTTAAAACAACTTATTAGTAATTATAATAATTTTCTACTCATCTTTCTTTCTTTCTTTGTTTTTAAATTAATTTTTACAAACGGATTATGTTCAAGAATTTCAGATATGCTCTGCTGGCTCTTTTCAATGTACACACAGACTTCGTCGATGCTCACAGTCATTTCATTCACCTAATTGTTTGGATATTTTACAAATTAATCAAAGTAAATCCCGCCTTGAATAATAAACGACCTTTCATTTTGTCAAATCTCCTTTAATTTTTAGAATATATATTTAGCCTAGGTTTACCTTCTTCTCCAGCAAATCAATGTAGATTTTTTTACGTTGACGAGAATTTTTAGCTGATTCTCTATTCTTCTTGAGCCTTTTGTGATCATTTGAATCATCTCCTTGTTTATTCTCCAACAACTTCGAGGAATCATCGAAGTCGTCATCATCACTGTCTCTAATTTCTTCTTTAATGTTCCCACTTTGAATTAAATCAATCAACCAATTTTTCAAGCGACTTTCTAAATGGAACGATTGCAAAATCTATTAATTATTTACCTTTTCTCTCCTCCTCCTTCAGCTCTTAGATCTTCCTTCGAATGATGAACGCTCATGAGGGAAGATATTTTTTTAATGTAAGTGTTTTTGACATTGTTTTTAATGCTGGATATCGCCAAATTATTGCCACTTCCGTAGTTCTGCTACTTTGATAGACTGTTTCCTGAATCATTCTTCGAAATCTATCTTGGGTTACTTGCTAATTATGCCTGTTACCTAAGTTAAAAATACTCTTAATAAACATGAGGAGTCATGCGAAACAAAGCTTTTTAAGAATAATTAAATTGTGCTTTCATACTGCTAGAATCCTGCTGCTGTGGGCACATCGTTCATTGATCTTGATTATTTAATCTAGCCAACTTCATTCAAAATAAACAAAAGAAATCACATTACAAAAATGATAATCTAAACTACTTTTAATGTTACCTTTGCTATTGTTATGCTCTAATTCAACTTCAGTCGTCTTCTAGTTATACCTTATCACATTCACAAACCAACATTTATTGATACTTTTCAAATTGCAAGATTCATGAATGAAATATTTTTACACTTGCGCATAGTTAACATTAGGAGATATTTGGTAATTTTAATGAGTTAACCCATTATGTAACCTCTACTAAGATGCTAGTTGCTGTTATTGTTATTAAACTGAAGGATAAAATGAACTATTGTAGCAATTCACTTCCTTATCAAGGTCAATATTCACAATATTCTACAAATCCTTTTGGTTGTTTATGTTGTTAATTGGTAATACAACATCCTGCATTCCTTAATAGAAATCATTTGAAGACCTAATAAATAACCAACCTTAGGGAAATGCGACTCAAATAAATGCGTAAATAATCCTCTCCAGATGTTACTATTGCGAAAGAAATCTGCGTTCTTATGATGCCACTTCAGTGCCCTCAAAGATAAGCAGTCTTGGCTCGAAACTCACTTTCTTATTCTAAACATTTATGTTCATCTCTACAAATATCTAAAATCACCCAAAACACACTCTCTTAAAAACTCTCCAAGCGGCTACAACGAGTTTGAGGTTATGTTGTTACATTTTCCCTGTGCAACTTCAGATTCTTTATCTTCTTCTTGTGCGTTGGCTTATTATCTGCTCAAAATTTATCCAACAATAACTCAATCTGCAATGCCCTCCATATGATATTTCAAGATTTTTAAAAAGTTACTTTGACTTTACAGTGGTATTTTTACTTTCCTGAAAAGCCTGTGATATTAATCTTCTTTTATCTGTTTAAGTAATTACCTTAGCAATGTCTTTCAAAGATATGTATTTCAATCAGCAGCTAATTTTGGGTAATAAACTTTGGGGAATGAAATATCAATGTATTCTTCTAATAGTTAATCATCAAACACATAATTGATTGCAACTCATTTGATAATTTCGGATAATCGATCAGACTATCTTCTGTTCTGCAATCATAGCTTTGACTATTGTGTTTTGTATTTAATTCAGATTACTCTCCTTAACAAAGAAATAAGAGTGAATTAAAGGGATGAATATTTTTTACAGATATTTTTAAATATTTTTCTTTGTTTCAAAATCAGCCAATTTCTAAAATTACAACCCTCAAAAATTGATAATATTGCTTATTTGAATTTTAACATTTTTCGGTTTTTAAATCAGAATCCGTCACCAAACTAAATCATATTTATTATTATTTATGTAACATTACATATTTATATTGTGTTTTGTGATATTATGGTGAGGGGGGGGGGGGAGGGGGGGGATAAACAATATTAATCATCATACAAGGCAAGAGTTGAATTAATCAGCGATTAAACTCCACGACAAAGAGCGGCTGGTGTTATCATTCAAAAAGCTGCAGACTTTTTGGATTTTTTTTAAAATTTTTTAATAAAAAAAGATAATGGGATGTTGTTAAAGCGAGAGCAGACATATTGACGCAGATTCCAATCGAAATGGTTCTTTTTCTTAGCATAACGTAGGGGTAATTTCATAAAAATGTTTGATTAATCATTTAGTGATTGTATCTTCGATCAGGGTAGTGCTCCATAAGGTGAAGATATGAATGGTACAACTTACGAGGAACTTAAAGTAATTTTGATCTTTTATTATTCTTAGGCATATTCATATTTAAAATAACGTATTCTTTTTACAAACTCTCAAGGGCGAAACAAGGCAACAATAATGCATTGGCTATTCATCATATCGAAGAGTTCGAAAGCAGTTATCACAAATCCATGAATCCGAACCTCAAATGGAATACTCAGTGATGCACCAAGAATAAAGTCTAATGAAATCCTTGAAAGGCAGTCCGTTATGCCATTCAGATCTTTCCGATGATGTTCCTTCTGAGGGATCGTTTGATGCTAAACTTATGCATATGTTTGGCGGCAAAGAAGAAATATTTATGCTGGATAATTAGCTCCAATAGCAGGAATAAGTTATTCCAGATAGCAAACAAGATGCGTTGAATACTGGAATGCTAGAAGAAACACCTGATTTTGAAGAAGAACTTATCTAAATAATCAATGAAGAAAAGAGACTACCAACAGCTGCGCAGAATAGTTAAAAACACACACAAGAACAAAGTACTTAAGTAGTTGAATCCCTCAATCATGACACTGCAAATATTGAATAATGTATACTAGGAGATTGCGTTGACGAAGGAGAATAAGATCAAAAAGATGATCTTGGGTTTTGAGAGAAAGACTGATTTAAATAAATTATTAAATAATTGAATACATCCAATGTAGCTTTCTTAGAGATGGTAAATATGTAGTTTGTTTTCATCGATAAATCTATTGCTAAAATGTAATAAAATAACTGATTATTCCTGAAAAGATATGCTTTTTATCATCTTTCCAAGTTCATAGAAAAACAAAAGCAAATTGGGATTTAAATTATCTTTTTTTCACATTGTATTAATCATACCATAAAAGGCAATATATTTTACAATCGCTTAAAAGATAGTTTCGCTGTATGTCTGTTTATTTTCTCATATCGATATAATATGCTTTAGATATTAGAATAAGAATATAAATTTTGAGAGTGAATATATCTTAAAAAAAAGGGGAGGGGATAAGCTCTTGAATAATAATTATTGATTGAAAGGAGATATTATTCAAAAATTAAAAACACTACAATAAGAGAGTCACTATGAGAGGATAAACAGAAGCTTCAAAGAAAGATATGAGCACTAAAATCAATGAAATTGTGCAGTAGAAAGCTCGCTAAAGTGTAGGCATGCTTAAAAGTAGAAGCCCTCTCCCTCCACCTTTACAGACTCTTGATCGTGGATTTGCATTTCGTGGATCGGATGAGGCCAAAAGGAATGTAAGCAAGCCTTCAGATAATAGAATAATTTAGTATTTCTTAACCTATTTAATCTAGCTTTTGTTGTTATTGACTCTAAAAAGATAATGTGGGTGAATAATGCATATTAGAACTAGAATTATTTCAATGATTCGGTATCATCTGTTCAAAATAAAGCAAAACATATCAGCAGGATCAAAGCTGCGTAAGCTAGATTCACTTCGAACTCAACTTAAAACGGATAAAGGCAGAAAGGGGAATCAAATAGCAATAATGCGAACAGTAAGTGTACTTAGTAATGAAGACAAAAGTTAAATTGTTTTGTTGATTTTGATCTTCTTGAAGATTAGGACAGTTGGAACTTCTTTATGAGTCAGAGTCGCAACTCTTCCCAAAACAGATAGGAACAGCAGTAGTAATCATAACCAGGATAGTTTTTTAGTTCATAGACAGCTTAGAAATCAAAATAAGGAAAATATGGATTGAAAAGAAGAGAAGAAGAAGAATAATATTTCAATGGATATAATTATGAGTAGAATCAATCAAATGAGAGGAATATTAGGCAAAATGGCGGAGAAGCATCATGGGAAGAAACAACTTAAGAAAACAGATAAAGTTAGCTATTAGAATAGATACAGATTCAATAGGGGAGAATAAAATAATTAGAAGAACTGTTAAAACGAGAAACATTGAATTCTGAAGAATAAAGATCATAAGTGCGATACTTAAAGACAGAGTTGTTGAAGAGTGTGAGTGCTAGTGGATTAGTAGATCTATTTGAAGAAGCGTACATTGTATCGTTGGATAAGCAAGTCGATATTATTGTGCAGCTTAAAGCGATTTAGTAAAAAATTGAAGAAGATGTTTCAGAAAGCAATTCGATCTTGCATGATTAAGATGAAAATGTTAAATAGCTCATGGAACAGAATGAGATTATGCAAATTCAAATGAATTAGTAGTAGTCAATCCACAAGGAATTACGTGGTTAGTTAGAAAATACAATCGAAGAGAAATGTTAGCTTGAAGAAGGGAATTAAAAGTTACTAGAAGAGATTGAGAAGATTATAGAGAAGAATTAAGATTTAGCTGCAGAGAATGAGAGATTCATGAAGGAGAATGAGAGAATTAGTAGAGAAAATTAGTTGAGAAATAGATTATCAGAGGAAAGAGCAAAGAAAATACAATAATTAGAAACATTGATAAAAGATATAAATGAAGGAAAAAGCGATTAAGATAAGGCTTTTGAAGAGAATTAAGATATTATTGTGAGATTAGAAGAAGTATAAGAGAATATGCGATTAGAGAATATTGATTTAAGGAGATAAAATGAAGATTAGATGTTGGTGGTTTAGGAGTGTGAAAGATAAGTTCAATTAAAAGATCAAGAAATAGCAGACTTGAATCAGAAAATTAAAAATCAGAAGGAAGAGAAGGATATTTTGAAGGGATAGCAGCAGGTGAATCAAATGAAATAAGATGAAGCTCATTAGGGATAGATTGAGAGTTAAAAGGTTAAGCTTGAAAGTTAGATTAGATAAATTAATACATAACTGGAAAGAATTAAGATATTGGAGAAAGAAAATGCTGCTTTGAAATCACTCGAAAAAAGTGTCGGAAATAGCCAACAAAGGGAAAAGAGCTAGGTAGATGAACTTGAAGCTTAAGTAGGCAACGTTAAGAGGAAATTAGAAGAATAGGTTAAAATCAACGAATAATTGACAACATAAATGAAGGGAATTGCAGTAAACTTAGAGGAAAAGGTGAAATACTGTGTGAATCTCGAGGAAGAAAAGAAAAGTATTATGAAATAATTTGAAATATAAAAAGAGTAAAATCAGGTTAATTTAAGGAATAATGCTGAGTTAAAGGAGTTGATTGAACGAAATAAATTAGCAAATAGTCAAGAGAGTAATAAAGGAGATGTAAGTCTTCTAATTCAACAGAACAAAGAGCTGTAAGCATAAGTAGATGATCTACAATAAGTAAACAAAATGTTAAGAATAAAAAACAAAATTGATTTAATAATATTTTGTTGTGTTTTAACTATTTTTATAGCAGGAGATTGATACTGATTAGTTGAGACATCGAATCGAATTTATGCAATAAAAATCACACTTCTTTTCAACTTAAGTCATTGATATGGCTAAAAAATTGAGTCTTCTTGATAGCTAAGATGATGCTGTCAGCTAAGAAGAATATGAATCGCTAGTTCTCGAAATAAACTATAAAATAGATGCACTTTTAGAAAATCAGCAGTAGAAAAATGAAAGCAGCTACCCAAAAGAAGCAGAAAATCAATTAATTGATTTATAACTTCGTTTGGTAGATATGGTTTAGGAGAAATATATTCTAGAAATGCTCGTAGAACAACTCAAAGGGTTTATTGCGAACGATGAAGTGTTCGATGTGCTTGATAAATACACGGAGGCTCTGTCTGCACTCTTTGAGAATGAATAAGGTAGTTTTAAAGTTGCAATGAATGAAAGAATTCAATTAAATAAATTAGGTTAATACTAATATTTTTCATATTTTGAATAGACTAGAAGAGGGTAATCGAAGCCCTTTAGGAATTCTAAGAAATGGATGAAGTAAACAAGGAATCAGCAGAAAGGGAAGGTTATCCTAAAAATCTTGAATAAGCTAGAGTTGAAAGCATTTTAGGACATGAGAAACTTATTGAGCAGCGAGATTATTATCATCAGCTAATCGAGAAGCTTTAAGAAATAGAAATAGGGAAAAAACAAGCAGAATACGATAAGGAATAGATAAGTCCTCATTAAATGTAAAATAATAGTTAAGAATCGTAAGAGAATAGTAGGTAAAATGAAGAGGATGAGAGATATGAAGACCATTAGGATGTTGGTTAGGATGATTATGAAGGAGAAGAAGAATAAGATGATAATGATGATGGTATTGATTAAAATGATTACTTTCATGGAGAAGAAGAATTTGAAGATGCTGAAGAAGAATAATAATAATAATATCATCATGGCCATTTAAGGAACAATTATTTACAATGATTGTAATTCCCTGCTAAATTTAAATTTCAAGCTAGAATAAATTACAAAAATTTAAAATACTTAAGAAAGACCAGAGATAGTTTGCAAAATGATAATTGATAATTATGTTGTGTTTTGGAGATTTGTTTAGTAATTGTATTCGAAGTAGTCAATTAAAAATAATACTCTTAAATTGTGTTTTTAGCCAAAAGAGGCTAATAATAGAATTTAGAATTGAAATCTAACTCTTTTATCATAAGTAGAACTATTATGAGTTTATAGACCTTTGATAAATGCTGATCAAGATTCTCTTGAAAGGCAAAAAACTTACTGTATTAAATAAAAACTAAAACAACATCTAACAAACACACTGATTATATTTCTTCTGGAATTGAAAATAAATCAAAATGTTATTTCTTTTCAATTTAGATATTCTGTTTTGTGCACGTGTGTGTGGTCTGATTTTATGCAAGTAACACAAATTAATAATCTCTCACATTGTTCAGATGAACTTAGAGAGATTGAAGATGTTCATTCTGCATTCTTCGAAGGAAACGGAGACAATCAAAAGAGTGGTGTCATTCGGTTGAACAAACTCGAGTTTGTTTATGAAATATTCCTCTGTGACTGCATTCTTCACTTTTTCGATCAACTCAAACGATTCGTTCAACACAGATATGCTCTATCCATCTGTCACAGCATAGAAGACTTTACCATCGGCATTATGCACTGCAGCTGCCACAGCAAGTTTAGATTCCCCATCGAAAAGTTATTTCTACTCTTGTTCTCCTTTATATTGCTTCAGAACTTTTGGATCTTAACCAATCGAATACCTAAAGGAATCAGTGAGTAAATTCAAAATCAAGGAATAGCAATAGCAAGAAACAGCAATAATATCAAACTTAATCTATGTATTAATCTCTTTTTAAATGATAATTTGCATGTAAAATATTGTAAATTAAATTTGATTTTTTACTTAACATCAACATCCCAGAATTTAATGCATTTTTCGTTCTTGGAGATTGTGACTGCTTTCTGGTCCAGATTGTCAATGTTCACATACGATATTGAAGCACCATGACTCAATCCATAAGCCTTATTGATGGATTTAAATTCATTTGTGCCCTTTTCAATCTCAAAAGTGAGTGCCTTCAGATTTGATGTCCAGGATGCGATCAAATAGTACTTGCGTTGTTATGAAAAACGAGCCATGTAGTGTTGATTGTGGACAGTGTTAATTTGTCCCAGTTCAGAGCCTAATAGTGACCATACTTTCACGAGAGTGTCTGATTTACCAGCGGAAGAAATCACAAATTTATTGTGAATATCAAAAGCTAATTTCATAATCTCTTCCTTATGACAATCTTTCTAGAAAACTCTCGGAGATGAGCTACGCTTTTTGACATCGGAATTTTTCAAATCTAAGAGTCTAATCTCAATGCTCCTGTCTACATTGATGGCATACGCGATATGCTTCGAATCTGCAGAAATACCCACTGCTGTAGCATGACCAAATTCGATCGTGAAATAGTAAATCGGTCCCTCAGTAAGATTAGTTAGTCTGAATATCCTAACATGCTTGTCTTTCGAAGCTACAACAAGATATTCCTTATTGTAATCGTAATCTGTGATATCTCCAGCAAATCCTTTAATTGATCCAGCGAATAAAGGATGCTCAATCGAAGAATGAACAATCTTATGATGACCAGGATGTTCTTTCTTTTTAGAAACTGCAGTTGATTTAACTTTTGCTTCAGCAGTTTAAGACTCCAGTGACTTTTATGAAGAAGCTGATGAGGCTTCCTTAGTTGCTGTTGTTGTTTTAACTTTTTTAGCATTAGATGATGCAGTCATATTCTTTGCTTCAATCTTCTCTTTCTTGGCTTTTTCGTCTTAGATCTTCTTCCTCATCACAGTGAAATAATAGATGGTACCTGCAATAATCGCTAGTGTTAACAAGAATCCAATTGCTCCCATTTTCTCAGCGAATTTTCCTCTTCTTTATTTGTTTCTACAGTATTAAATAAATAATTTATTATTTTCAAGAATCTTTTGTTTTAAATTTCCCCCTCACTTTTAAAATAACATTCAATATATTAAAACACGTGTTGTCTACTTGTTTTCTCCCTCTCTGGTTTTCTACATTTCTGAATAAACGGATTTACAACAATATTCCATAATTACCATAGTAGATCGGATGGATATTTCTTAAATCTCCATAAACCATGAAATGCACTTATTTTTACTTTACTAAAAGTCTTTATTCTCCTCGTTCACTTCCAGCTCATGAACTAGCTGTTGGAAATACTGATAATTTGTATGGTCTTTGATCAAAATAAAATTAGAACATAAAAAATAATAATTTTTATAATAAGTTCTTTTACCTCTTTAACAAAACAGACAAATATGCTGCAGAGTGTAGGTAAATCAAACCGTAATATCATTCCAACAATAGATGTTAAAGTTGAATAAGATAGCATGGCATCGATGAATCAAATATAAGAAAATAAAAGCAGTTCTGATGAAGATAACGAAGAACATACTTTAGAAGCTGAAGATTTAGTCAATGCTAAACAATTCAATTTGAGATAAACCCTCAATAAATAATCTACGTTACTCATGCCTCAGCAGCTATTGCATACTGAGAAAAGTGAAGTGCGCGGAAAGGCAATCTCAATGACAAACAAATAAGATTTCATGTTTAAATCAGGAATAGGTTGGTAGTAAGCAAACATTCTTGGAGGAGGAGGTTCTTAGATGCTCGAAAGAGATCGTATTCATGAAAATAAGAGCAATAATAACTTCGGATTCATAAAGGCAGAGAAGTTATATGGGAGTGGATAAGGTGATGGATTATTCGACAGCTAGTTATACATTTCAAGTCTGCAAAGTCATGCGAAAAATGAGGAATTAAAAAAAGGAAATATTTCCATTTACGACTAAAAACAACCTAGAAGTAAGAGTGTACTCGAGCGGATGGAAGAATATGTGACTAGTTCGAGTGAAACTAAAAAGAGATTCATGGAATCAATGATGACAAACACGAGTACTCTTGTGCATAAGAAGTATTTAAAACATGAAAATGATGGATAAAATTTTCTTAATAAGATAAATTAGCATTTAATCTAAGTGAAGTGTCGACAGCAATACGATGCTTTAGCCAGTGCTTCATATATGAAAAAAGGAATGTAATAAGATGGGGAAAGTGATGCAAACAATGATGATATTAATATTAAAAGTCCAAATACTCAAAAAGAAGATAAAGTTGTTGAAAAGAAGGGTAATGTGCTTAAGAAACGAAGCTAAGAAGTAGAGATATCAGAATTGCCTTATATTAATGTGTAAACTGATAAAAGAGGAGTGAATAACAATAAATCAAAAGAAAGGTAGATGTATGAGAAAAACATCCGAATAATGAAAGGAAAGTATTAGGAGATAGTTAAAACACACTAGAAAGCAATTAAAGATATTGATTTTGCTTTTTCAGACGTCACAGAAGAAGCCAAAAAATAAGAGATTCTAAAGAGAATTTAAAAGTTGACTGATCAAATTCAATAGCAAAATGATGGAGAACCATAATAATAACAATAACCATAGCAGCAGCAACAGCAACAACAACAATAGTAACAGTATTAGCATCAATCAAGCTAATAAATCAATCAGATTAATGTAAAAATATTATAAAATTGTTTAGCTTAAAACACAGTATATTTTTGGTTGGATAGCATTTTTCTTTATTTGAAATCCACAGATCAATCACGACAAGAGTTCGAGCATAATTGGAGGGTAATCTATTAGCTCTCAAGGGCAAAAGAATCAATATTAAAAAAATCAACAGCAAAACATTAATAATTCATAGGCATTATTGATGAGCACATCAAATTTTCCTGCTGATGGAACTCAATATGATAAGAAATGGCTTCCTGACATAAATATCGCACCTTCGACACTTGAAAAGCATGAAAGTCTTATTGCTATTACATAATAGTTTGCATAGCAGTAGCAGTAGTAATAAACTCAAGAAAGTGAGAACAGTATTAAGCCAACAAAAATGGAAAAGTTAGAATTATAAAAATAAGCACTTGCTTTGAATGAAGAACGTGTAGAAGATGAGAATCGGATTTATTATCAATAAGGCTTCTTGTAGAGGAAAAAAGAGTTAATGGCTAACATGTCACACTCAAATAACAAAGAATAAGCTCTTGATAGGGTCTTAATGAGTTACTTTCATTAGCAAGATCTACTTGAAATTGCAAGAAAAAAAGTAAAATCTTCTACCAAAAATCAAAATTAAGAAGAACTAAGTAAAATCCTATCTTAATTCAACCCACAGCATATGCGATTACAAATGACTGATCTTTAAAGAACCAAGCATATTAGAGCAAGGTCAGTGCAAAAAAATGTAACTTCATTGTACTCCTAACCAAATAGAAACAACAATAATCTAAACAAAACAGAAATTAGCTTTGAAGGGGAAGATTATGATGATGTGAACATTGATGGTAGTATTTATCAAGAAGAGTTTAAATGGAAGAAGTAATAGAATTAGACTGTAAATTATGCTAAAGTGTGTCTTCCGTCGTAGATGGTTTTGAAGTTTATGCATTAGGATCCTAAATTTAAGAAACAACAAGATATTGAAGTTATTGACTTTTTGATGGCACTGGATCCAGCGAAGTAGTCCTCAGAAGGTGAAGAAAAAATAGGAATTTCAAATGAAGAATAAGATGGATTAACATAGCGACAGAAAGATACAATTCTTCGTCGTTGTTTCTTTAAATATTCGAATAAGAATGACGCTGTGACTTCAGAACGATATTAGGAAGTGAATATTAATGGATTTGTGTAGTTATTCTAGAATCTTTCAGGAAAGAATGAAGATTTTAAAATGGAATCGACTGAAGATAATAATAATATTAAAAAATAGTCACAATCTGATTAGAAAGATAACATCAAGAATAAAGTAAGTATTTTCTCTAAAGTTCTAGCTAAAATTGGTGAAACTGACATGAAATAGAGTCAAATAATATTGAACATCGGAAATAATAGTCTCTCATTAGAAAATATTTAGATTATCTTCAACAAAGCAACTAGGAAAAAATCAAAACCTGTTCTAAACTACTATGAGTTTCTTCAAGCTCTCGAGAAAGTTAGCATTTAATTGTATTTAAAGAATATTAGAGGAGATGATATTTCTCAGCCTTAAGAGCTCTTTGAAAGATTCTACAAGGAAGTAATACTACCTTAACACTTAATTTTCAGAGATCCAGCAGAAATTCAACTCATCAAAATGAGAGAAATCAAATAGATTGATAATCTAATTAATGTATTCGAACAAGGAATCAAAGATCTGTTTATCCTAGCAGGTTCACTCCGCAGCTAGCGAAGCTATTCAGTAAACTAAATCTATCTAGGTTTTCAAGAACTCTTTGAGATTATTGAGAAACTTGGATTTTTTCCAACAAAAATATCGAAAATCACAATCAGATATTTCTATGCGTATTCGATATCTTTCGATTAAGGGCTTGATTTTAAAGACTTTTGTCTTTGCTTTCATCTCCTTGGCCTGCATATCGTAAGATTTCCTCTGAAACACTCGCAGACGAAAAATGAACCGGATGTTTCGTTTCTGCAAAAGCAGTGCCGATAAATTTAGTATGCACTTTTTAAACTCAAATAAGAAAACGTTCTCTCAGCGGAAGTAAGAACGTTCATCAAGGATATTTCAGTGTTTTATGTACACTCAGAGTTTATTGACTTTACAAATATCGACAGTCGTATTCTTCGCATTAAAGATTCGGCGTTCAAGTAGCTGTAATAAGCTGTATGATTGTAGTTGTCTATTTAATCGATGTATTTTAGAGTATTTTATCTTTAATTCTTAAAATTATGTTGAAACATGCATCATAAACGAACAAATCCTCATCAATTTATTAAAAATTTGCAAATCATTGTTTTAGCTTTTTCTATCTTTGCCTTCGATTTGTGTTATTCATTCAATAATCATCTTCATCGTCATTGAAGGAAAGAAGATTCTTTTTAACTTTCTTCAGTTTTGTTGTGTCCTTTTCCAGCTGCTAAAGTGCATCATTAATTGATTTCTTCTTTTAATTCAGCAACACGAGATTCTCTTATTTCTTCGATTTATTGCTGTTCTCTTCGGTATTGTTATCTTGTTCTTTTTAAATTTTCTCGATTCTTTCAAGTTATTCTTACTTTTTTTTAAGATCCTATTATTTTCTTAGCTCTATTTCTTCTTTTAAATCATTTAATCCTCCTTTTTCTCTGTTCTTTTTGCTTAAAAACTTTGGTTTGAATGTCTCCATGTCTACTTTATCATCTACTTTATCTTCCTTCTCCTTCTCCTTCTCATTGAGTTCTTCTCTTTCATCACTTACAATTGATGCTCCTCTTATGTCATAATCTTCATCTCTATTAAGTCTATCTTCCCATTCTTTCACTTTAGCTTATTCATCTGTCTGCATAGATTATTTCATTTACATAAGGAACTTAGGAGTCTTCATGTAGAACTAAATATTCACCTTTCCACGTGGATTATCACCTGCATCACCTCCTCCTCTCTTCATATGTATTTTCAGAAACTAATGTTGGCAATTCTGCAGCGATTATTATTACAGAATATTAATTTGTTTATTCTGCAATTACTTTTGAGTTTGTTTGAGATTTCTTTTAGTTGCAAACAATAAATAACTTTGTCTAAAATAAGCAATCGAAGCTAACATATTTTATGATGCTGGAGAATTGAATTCTTCATCTAATTGAGGAGCTTTGTATTGGATGGGTACTTCTTATGCAATGAAAATAGATAAAATATTTTTAAAGTAGTAACAAAAAGAAATCTTTGAAAAATGAGTAAAATTAGGTCAAAGAAGAAATTAGATTTATTATTTTGAATTATTGTAGCATTTGTATTCTTGGAATGAGTATTTAAATGTTGCTTTTCATATGTATAAACAGTTCAATAAAAGAATCTTCAAAGTTATCAAACTTCAGCTGTTTCATCTTCCTCGATTGTTTCTGTTTTTACGACTCTCTCATTCTCGATGAATTCATCGTACACTAGATCACTTTCGTCTTCTAAATCATACCCTTTTAAGAAGAAGAAGATACAATTTATATTAATAATCTTATTCAAAATCATAACAAAAACAATCTTACCAAGAAGCTTAACTCTCTCATCCTTTGTCTGCTTCCAGACAGCTCTCTTGTCTGTGAGGTACTCCAAGAACTGTTGAATAGGAAAAAAGTAAAATAATTATGTTAAAGCTAGCAGACAAATTATAACTTACTTCTTTCTTTTGTCGCTCTCTACGCTCCTTGCGCTCCCACTCTTTTCTGTTAGTGATCTTGAAATCTTCGTCCTCATAAATCTTTCTATAATTCTTAAGATTGCTTTGGATTTCAGCTTCTTTCTTTTCATCGAGAAGTCCCGTCAATCTTGGACGCCACATAATGTCGCTAATACCAGCTGGATCATTCACTGTGTCCTTGAAGATTTAGTCACCAAATGCAGTCCAGAGCTAGTATGATTTAGTTTTCTCAGAGCTTGTGAAAATGTATCTTCCAGATAAATCATAAGAAGCTTGATTCATATAGGAAAGATTGTTGTAAGTTCGAGTAATATCAGAGACAAGTTTGCCCTTATCTTTACGGGTGTGACCAGTTTCCATAATACCGCAATGAGCTGAATTGATATCCTTGTTGATCAATACGAAGAATCCACTAGAACTAGAGAATAGAATTTCATTGGAGTTTTTACCGTCAAATCTACCAGCTTCTTTGATGGTGAAACTCTTTAGTTCTTCTTCAACCTAGAAGATTTAAGAGTGGAACACCATTGTGCTTGATTCTCCTCCTTTTGTAAGAATAATTATCATTATTAAAATGATAAAAATAATAAATATTTTTTTAATTATTTTCTTACTTTGCTCTTCAGTCTTGTAGACAAATCCAATACGTCCTTGAAAGGGATCCACTGTGTAGTTGTGAACTTTTTCAGTGATTTCGATTTCGGAGATATCCATCTATCCTCTGTTGCGAATATTTGCAACCTAAACAGTGTGAGATGCAACCTTTTTACTCTTAATTTTCTTGATGACTGCAATCACGAACTAACCATTAGCACTAGGAATAATATCAATATCAGATGCCTCGTTGCTGATTGTTCTCCATTTAATCTCTCTACGGCTGGGAATCTAGTGGAAATAAGTTCAAAATCGTCAAAGATTTATCATGAGAAAAAAAACAAATAGGAAATTACCTCGAACATAGTGATTCTAGTGGAGACTTATTTGTCATGTTCACGAAGATTACCAATGTAAGAGCAGCCAATAATAATGTTTTGCTTTGTGCACCAGAAAAATTTCTGAATGTTTCTGACGTTGATGGAGTTTTGATTTCCTTGAGAATCTGAAATCATAACCATAGAAGGCAGCTCATAAACGGAGATTTTATGGTCATTTATTCTTCCAATAAATTTGCCATCATAGTTCCACTTGAAACTACCCCAAATATCCTGCTGAAGGGACTTAAAGATTCTTAATTTCTTAACTTCAGCTAAATGCCAAACGATGAAATTATCCTCATCTGGAGCATCAACAATTGTTCCATTGTAAGAGAGGATGTAATTTTCGCAGGGTGAAAACTCAACTTCCTTCACAGACTTGTGAGGGAAAAAAGATAACTTCTTAAGCTCTTTGCCACCATATAATTAGAATCCATCTTCTAGAGTCTCAATCAAGAAAGTACCATTCTTGCTCCATTTCAATTTGCTTTTGGAGCTTTAGAGAGCAGTGAAAAAGTTATCAGAATTCTGCTCTTCGACACCTAATTTATTTAAAATATCATCAATTTAACTTCTATTTTGTATTAATAACAATTCCTATTTTACCTTCTTCGAGTTCCTTAACGAAGATGTTCTATGGTTCACTTTCCAAATGAGAAACCCAGAAGCTGTAAGCTTTCTAACCAATATGAATGGTCAATTAACTCTTTCTGGTTTCGTTGTTCCATTCAAGAAGTTCTTTCTTAGGTAAATTGACAGGGGCAACGAATTCATCAGGAACAGCCAATACTTATTAGAAATTATAAAGGGTGTAAGCGCTCAACTCATATTTTGCAAATTTAAGTCCATGAAGCTTGGCAAGACCTGCAGTAGCATTTTTAGCATTATCGAACTTCAGAATGGCGATACTGTTGAAAGAAAAGATATTAGTGTGAAAATCTTGATTATTTTCAATAAAAACAACTGAATGAACTCAAAAGTAATTGTAAATACCCTTGGAAATTGCCAGTTGCGTCAAGTTGAAACTCAATCTTTTCAATGGTATCCAAGATATCCAACTGAGAAAGAATTTTAGCTTTGAAAAAAGTTCTGAAATTCTCAACTTTCGAGGCTTCTGCAACGGGTAATCCAGCAACTAATGAGTAAAACCATAAGAACTATTAACCAATGTCAACTTAAGTTTGAAGGGATTATTTGATTTTTTCATTTTATTGCTAATAAACGTTGTATCATAAGGATATTACTAATAAGAAATTCATCGAAAGAACGATCTAAGAATGGTTTCTTGATATGGTCTGAAGGGAGTTCATCTTGAACTTCTTTAGCCTTACTTTTAAGATAACTCTCGAGCTCAGGGACGTTATCAAGTTCTTCAGTGAAATCTATTTCCTTATATAAATCAACCATTGTTGTTTCGCTTTTATTTTTCTTTTATTTTGAGGTTCTAATCAGCTTTTTTATTCAACTTATTAATTTTCTCTTTTCGTAGAAATTTCCTTTCTTCATCTGAATGAGACCATAAGGTATCTCTTTATCTACATTCCTATTAAATTTGCCCTCCTTTAGACTTGATCTCTATCCTTTCTTCAGCTTTTTCATCCAGAATATCTTTCATTTTTTTGGTATTATTTCATAAAAAAAAGATATTCCTTAGTAAAAGTGAACTTGCTGTTAAATTCAATCAAACAATCCGAAAATCTTTTCTTTTTAGTCATTCATGGTCATTTACCATTTTTTATTTTTTGTCTTTCAAAAACAACCTTATTTGTCACAAACTCTCTCTCTTCTTGTTAATAGTTTGCATCACAAAAATAAAAAAGAGAAATGAATAGCCTTTTCATTTTTTCTTAGTACTGCTTGATCCTTTCTTCTTTTTCTATTTGTAGAACACCTTATACCAAGCATCGTATTTGCGACTCCAAATATCTTCCTTGAACATAAAAGCCCTCTCACGAATTCTACTCTCCATTTCTTTCAAGTTCCATGAACGAATAGAATGATCAAATGAACCGCTGTAGAGCATGTTGTCTGCAAATTCAATGCAAAGCACACCATCCTCGTGTCCAACGAAATCTTCTACTAGTGTAACTAATTCCAAAAAGTTGAAAAGTGTTTTAAAAAAGAAGAATTTATTTTTCTTCTAAAAAATGATTTCTTAAAGCAAAAAACATTACGCTTGGAAGCGAGATCCCAGACTTTGATTTTTCGATCATCTCCTCCAGTGTATAAGTACCCATTAAGTATTTTCATGCATAGAATCCAATCTTTGTTGTTTTCGACTATGTACAAAGGTTACAGATTATCTTAATCTAATGCCTCTAAATTGTAGACTTCCATGACATTTTAAATTGTTCCAATAATCAGCAAGTTCTCATGGGTGACGAAACTGGTGACAGACGTACTTGTGAATCTCACACTTCGAGTTACTTTTTAACTCTCAATTTTAAAAGTAAAATAAACATTTTATGTTTGCCAATTAAAAATAAAAAATCTAATTACTGCGACATCAATTTCAACGAAGGTATTCTTGCTAGTGATGACCTCAATTTTCTTGTTATTAACGTTCATTAAGTCAACAGGACCATTAAGATGAAAGATTGTCTCATTCATCCCTGTCTGAAGTTAGCAAAAGTAACAAAACAACAATATCATAAATCCATAAATCCTTATGTTTTGAAACGACTCAAATCTCAAACATACTGATGGATTCCAGAGGCGAATTGTGCTGTCAAGTGAAGAACTTGCTAAGGTAGTCTTATTGATTACACCGAATTCAGTTATTGCTTTTGTATGACCTTTGAGTGTTGTAATTAAATCACCTGATTTCAAATCCCACTAGCAAATGACTCCATCTTCAAAACCTCCAAAAATATAATTTTCTAGAAAGCATATCGATGTGAACTAATCGCTGATGGACTACGTGCCCTATGTGAAAGCAAGTATTGTTAAGAAATTAGTTTTTTTTGTTAAATTATATTCATAATAGTTACTTTTTTGGTTTGTGCCATTTGTGATTAATCTGGTACTCTCTGCTAAGAAGGTCCATCTACTTTAGTTATCCCTGCTTCATCTTCATCTCCTGATTGATCTTCATCTTTCTAATAGGCGAACTATGCTTATTCATTTCCATCTCTGCTGAGCAGCAGTTTAATAGTGATTTTTCTCTCTATCAGATCCCAAGCTTCATCACAAAAAAAATCCTTTCAGAATTGTTCAAAAATGAAGTTGAGTTTATTTTGGGAGTCTACCTCTTATGCACCCATCTTTAGAAGCTGAAAGAAGCAATCCTGATTCAGGTCCACCAGGCGCAAAGACTTTAATCACTCCGTCTTTATGGCCTTTAAGTTTATCCTTGTATGCCTTTGACTTGAAAATTTTCTTCATTAATGTTAATGTCAGTTTGAGAATTAATTAACTCTTAATTCGTTGAGTTCCACACAGTTAGCTATTTAGTTATCATTATGATTTGATAAAAAGATTAAAACAAAAAGAAAGAAAGAGAGAGAGAGTAAAAATATTATTATTTTAATCACCATTCATGTTTTAAAAATACTAATTATTTTTTCAAAAATGGCTCCTTTTTTATGTATTTTCAATAATTTCTAATAATTCCTTTCAAATAGATACCATTATGCCCTTAGAGATGTTGTTTCTTCCTCTAGATTCCAATTTCACTGGATTCAGATCTAATCAAAATTCCAATCATAAACAATTTATTTAAAAATCCAATAAATTATCATTCGTCAGAAAATAAAAGTCAATATCTAATTCCTCTGAAATAGAAATATGGCATATAACATAACATTTTTATATTTTTAAGGTCAAATTTTATTATTTAATCGATTCTTTGCTTTTAACATGGGAAATAAAAATATTGTTTTATCTGAATATTCCTTGGTGAAAGCACTAATTATCACAAAACAAAATATGTTTTTATCAATCAGATTTTGCACACAAAATATATTTGTAAATGAAGTTTGAAAAGACTCATCCCCCACTTTTGATAATCTTGGAAAAAAAACATAGAGTTAAGCTCAGTCAAGAAGGAAATATCTAACATAAATATTAAGTAACTAAAAATAAACTCAACCATTATTGTATTCTTCCATAGAATTCTATCAAGAAAGAGTACATAAATAGCTTGAAACTATCTATCTAAGGGTCTTTTTTCATCACAACATAAATAAACCCCTTTATTGACGAATTCTGCTAAAGATCATTTAGGTTTAGTCTGCCAATCACACAATCAACTCTCTCTGACTTGAAAATATGGGAGATGTTCATAATATCTAATAAATTCCTTAGCAAGAGGAGGCACTGAAAGAACAAACTAAAAGCTCTTTGAAGCCATTCTAGAAAGTATATGAGATTGTTCCACCTAGAGGAGAAGTAAAGAAAATCATTTTAGACCCCGAAAAGCAGCAGATAATAAAAACTCAGCAGCTAATTATTTTTATATCTACATATCTTGCCTATGCTAGCATTCATTCTACCCGAACTGCTTGGTCTTCTTCCAAACAAAGCTTAAAAGAAGACATGGATGAGCATGACAACCATTTTGTAGCCTGGGTTGACACCTGCTTTTTGCTGGCCTACGCGATTTCGATGAAAGTATTTGGAGTCTATTCAAATAAATTTTAAATCCAGTATTCCTTAGGTTTTGGAATGGTCAGCTCCTCAATCTGCTTTTTGGTAATATATTTCATCTGCGAAATCAGCATCAGTAAAGGCTTTATTCTAACTATGATGATACTAAATGGGATAAGCTAATCTACAGGATGGCCTTGTGTGGTAGCCTGCATGGGTAACTGGTACGGCAGTGGTAAAAGAGGAATTGTCATGGGAATTTTAGGAACAAGTGGAAATTTTGGTAATATGATAGGATATTTTATCTAAGCAATTGTTGTCAATGAACTTGAGTTGAATTGGAAGTTTGTCTTCTTCGTAATTGGCATATTTCTGCTGATAATTGGGTCATATATTGCATTCAACATCGAAGCTTATCCTGGAAAGCTAGGGATAACTAAAGATGATCTGGATTAGTATGAAAAGTTAAGCAAAAAATCGGGGGAATCAAATAAATATGGACATTTTAGGTTTATTGATGAAGATAATAATAGATTGGAGGATGATTTCGAAAAACGTAATGAAACAGTCCGCTTAGAATTGCCTCTAGGAGAAAAAATTAACCCGAATAATGATAATGAAATCACTCCAAACGAAGGATTAGATCAGCCAGTTTTTGATTCTTTAAAAAATGATGTGTTTTAAACAACTAAAACGTCAATATCTGATCCTCAAGATAAAAAAGAACAAGCCTTGGAGCAAGAAGTCAATTAACTCGAGATTCAATTCAGCAAACAGCAAGAAAACTTACATTCGCATGAAGTAGCATTACAACAATAAATAGAATCACAAACCACTGCGATTATTCCTGCTGACCAAGAAATTAACAAAACTTCTCCTGAAGATGACATCAACCTTTTCAATGCGTGGGTAAGGGTCCCTGGACTAGCAATATACGCATTTACAATGGGTGGAGTAAAAGGAACGGTGTATGGACTGCTACTCTGGATGCCGATTTACCTACAAGAAAAAGGACTAAAAAGTGAAGCTCCATTTATATGCTCGATGAATGAAATCGGTACTTTCGCTGGAGGCATTCTGCTTGGCATGGTTATCGATAAATTCAAGATGAAAGCGACTTCAATCGTTGCGAGCTTAGCAATAAGTAGTCTAATTATGTTTATTATTCACATTCTTCCTGCTGGTAAAGCAGCCCCTTATTTTCTATTCGTCTTACTTGGAGGCATTTTTCTTGGTGGACCATATATTCTGTTAGGTGGAGCCATCGCAATTGATCTTGCTTAGTAGCCATAATTGAGCAATAAAAAGAATATTACAGCCCTCATTGCTGGAATTATTGAAGGATTTGGTTCATTTATCGCAGCCTTTGTTTAGATTATAGTTCCTTAATTCGGATAAGAGTACATCTTTGTTCTTTTTGGGTCATCTTGTTTCTTTTCTTGTCTCTTTTTACTTTCGCAAGCGATCAAAGAAGTTAAAGAGTATTTACAATAATGATAAAGTTAAGAATAATCTGTAATTTTTATTATTCTTTTCTTGTTTTTTAGACTTTTATGATATTTTGTGATAGAGAAATAAATAATGATATGATTGATATGAAGGTCGATCTTCATGATCTTTCTGGATATTTAAACTTATTTTTACTGAATAAATTATTTTTGATCAATACAAACTATTATTTGTCACCAATAAAATCAAGTCAAATCCAATAAATGCTAATTGAAAGATAATGTACACTCATAAAAACTACTTAAATAAGATGGAACTAATTGCGAACTGAGTGAGAGTTAAGCTAATAAAAGTCATAAAAAACTATGATTGAAAAATAAATAATATTTTCCCCCAATGAGAATAATTACTTTTATGATTTCATTTCAACAAGCTCAACGGTAATGCAACTCAAGAAGAAAGGGAAAAAATATTTAGATAGTTTTTAATACATAGAAATATATCTATTAGAAGCATTAGTTCAGGTATTCAAATAGAAATATTCTATCCATATGAGTAATACGAGTTCACATTTCAGCGAGTAATGGATATTTAATGATAAAAATTGATAAACTCCAACCAAGATCATAAATTTTTTTTCTGGCTTAATTGATTTTAAATCAGAAAGAATTAAGGTAAGCTATGCCATTCTGAATAACAAGTTCTTGGAATATCACATCATTAATAATTTCAATTCAATTAGCAAACAAATTTCTTCCATAATTTAAAATAGTCAGCTAAAATCCACTCAAAAATATTAAAAAATATGTAACAGATGAATTTTTTATGAAAATACTTTAAAAATAAGCGAATTCTTAAATGAAATACCTTATTTTTTACATGCATTCAAATCCCTTAAATCTCAATATGTAAAAAAATATTTAAATCGGTTTAAGTAAGTATCGTAGGAAATATTACTAAGGCTACAAATGATAATTAGAAAATGCAGGTTAACACTTTGATTCATTTTCTATTTTTTTCTATATTTTTATTTCTTTGATCCCACAATCCTTTCTCAACTAAATCATTCACTGCTTTTAACTTGAACAAAAAGCCATTCCTTTAATCTTCTGTTAACTTGATCTTATTTTTCTCAAGGAGACACCACAGCTAATAAGAGACTATTCTACAGCCCTGTTCATTGCAATCCATAGAAGAAGCATATCCTCCTTCATAAATATTAAAAACTCCTTTTATTTTTTCATAATCCCAATCGAAGCGATCTTGGTAGTCAAGGAAATTCCAAAGGAATCCCAATAAGTAATTGCATCTCCCACTTTGAGTTTAAATTTCACTTATTCCTAGTGATGTGGTGTTACATAGTCTCCCTGATTTTTGTGCACAACTTTCATAAATATCAATAACTTTGCTTCGTGTAATCAATGCTTTAAAGAATGGCTCTGCTACACACTTAAGTTACTTAGGAGGAAGATCATACTGTTCTTTCGTTAAAACTGCATTTTCGATTTATTTCTCATAAAAAAGAATATAGTCTTCAAGATGAAAATATAAAGTTTTAAGTCTAGCCTTCTTTTCGAATTCATTTCCATCTTATTCAAGATAAATATATTTTGAGTATGGAGATATGTCAATATTCCAATCTTCCTCAAAATATTACTTTAAAGAGTCCAAGTGCGTCATCCTCTAGTATTATTAATCTTTAAGCTCTTTTTCAGTGATTTCTGATTTTTCTGAATCCTGATTGATAGCAATTGCACTTTTTTAGAAACCCCAGTCATCTTCTTCTGTTTTCATTTCTACTTCTTTTTCATCTTCTTCTTTTCTATTGCTGACGATGCTATCATTGATAACACATCCTTTTTTACTCTCAAAGTTCTCCGAGAGCTTCAACTGAATCTCTTCTTTTTCTTCTAATAGAACTTTTACCAGATTTTCAATCTCTTTCAACCTATTTTAGAGTTGAACTTTGCTTTCGAAGGTAATCTTTTGCATAGAATTTGATCTTTTAGTGTTTATTGTTATTTTAATACTAATCAAATCAGTTAATAAAATATTTTATGTTTAACTTTAGCGCTATTTAAAAGGTAGAACTTTGAATAAAATAAAAGAAGCGCAAAACAAGTAATAAGAATTAAAGGGGTTAGTTAAAACAGTTATTTTTAGAGAAGAAAATAAATAAATCAAAAACAAAGCCCGAAGTTTTTTAGTACTGATTTCGTATTATGTTTATTCTTACCTTACTGGCAGCAGAACTTAATTCGACTTGGTTGAATTGCTTAACAAATTTGGAAAACTAATAGTATGGAACAAAACAATTATAATATGCTCCATATTTTGAATTACAAGTTAATTGGTGAATCATAAATTATGGCTTTTACTCTCTTGTGTTTAGGTTGTGAAGATGAAGCAAAAAAGAAAAATAGTGGAAATAGTAGAAAGGTTTTTATGAAAAATTCAAGAATCTTCTTCTGTCTAAACAACTTCAACTAAGGTAAAGTTAATCTTAGAAATAAGTCCAAAGAAAGTCCATTGCTTTTTTGTAGATAAATTAGAGATGGCATAGTGATAGAATTAGTTGGGAAGCTCTGAGGATAAAGTACTTGATCTTCAACTAATTCTATCAAACTACTTAGATAAGATTCTTTTTAGAATAAAATACTCGAAAGACACAACACGATTTATCATAGCATAAGAATTAAAAAATGATCCAGGTTTATATTCTTGCTTCAGTAAGGCATATTGCAATAATAAACAATTTCAATAATTCTCAATTAACAAGCTTTAAACTTATTAGATAATACTTTTTTTTTTACTTTTAATATTAATTTAGTTTTATAGAAGTGAGATAAAAACACTATGAAAATCATTGTTTAATTTTCTCAATACTATTGTCAACTCGACACAATGTTCTATTTTACCAATCGTTTTGCTTTTATAACTATTTATTTTAATATTATATTACCATTCCATTCAATACTATTCCTTATGAGAACTAGATTTAAAGAAGTGAGAGTTACACACTTTGCAATTTCTTCTCCTAAATACTTTGCACCATTCTCACCAATACCATTATTGTAGAGATTTAGATTTAAAGAAGCGAGAGTAACACACTTTGCAATTTCTTTTCCTAAATACTTTGCACCATTTTCACTAATACTATTACTTCTGAGATTTAGATTTAAAGAAGTGAGAGCAACACACTTTCTAATTCCTTCTCCTAAATACTTTCCACCATTCTCACTAATACTATTACTTTTGAGAATTAGATTTAGAGAAGTGAGAGTAGCACACTTTGCAATTCCTTCTCCTAAATACTTTGCACCATTCTCACCAATACTATTAATGCTGAGATCTAGTTTTATTGAAGTGAGAGCAACACATTTTGCAACTCCTTCTCCTAAATACTTTGCACTATTCTCACCAATAATATTACTTTAGAGATCTAGATTTAAAGAAGTGAGAGTAACACACTTTGCAATTCCTCCTCCTAAATACTTTACATCATTTTCACCAATACTATTACTTCTGAGATTTAGATTTAAAGAAGTGAGAGTAACACATTTTGCAATTACTTCTCCTAAATATTTTGCACCATCATCACCAATACTAGTACCTCTTAGAATTAGATTTAGAGAAGTGAGAGTAACACACTTTGTAATTCCTTCTCCTAAATACTTTGCACCATTCTCACCAATACAATTATTGTAGAGATTTAGATTTAGAGAAGTGAGAGTTACACACTTGGCAATTCCTTCTCCTAAATACTTGGCACCATTCTCATCAATACTATTACCGCTGAGATTTAGATTTAGAGAAGTGAGAGTAACACACTTTCCAATTCCTTCTCCTAAATACTTTGCATCATTTTCATCATTATGCTTCCAAGCATTATTTAAATGAATCGAATCTATTACTTTAGTAGGTGTTTGTTATAGTTTCTTCATCAGCCTTAAGAGATTCTATGCATTTATTGAAGTCCTTTCAACAATAGATTCTTAGAAGTTTGGAGTTTCCATTTGAATTTTATTAAACGTTCAATCTCAAATGGTATTCTTGTTAGATATTATTTTTAATATTTTGTTTTTTATGATTTTTTTCTTCTTTAATTTTCAATTACTAATTACAAATAAGTAATTTTTCACTGTGTTTAAACATCCCCACAATTTGTGAACTTAAAAAAGATTAACTTGAGAATTGGTGTTTTGTCTGCTAACTCTAAATATTTGTGGATTTCAGTTAAAATAGATTTAATAATAATAATAATAATAATAATAATAATAATAATATTATTTTTACTGAATAAATTATTTTTGATCAATAAAAACTATTATTTATCACCAATAAAATCTACTCAAATCCAATAAATGCTAATTGAAAGATAATTTACCCTCATAAAAACTACTTAAATAATGTGGAACTAATTACCAACTGAGAGTTCAGCTAATAAAAGTCAGAAAAAACTATGATTGAAAAGTAAATAATATTTTCCCCCAATGAGAATAGTTACTTTTATGATTTCATTTCAACAAGCTCAACGGTAATGCAACTCAAGAAGAAAGGGAAAAAATATTTAGATAGTTTTTAATACATAGAAATATATCTATTAGAAGCATTAGTTCAGGTATTTAAATAGAAATATTCTTTCCATATGAGTAATACGAGTTCACATTTCAGTAAGTAATGAATATTTAATGATAAAACTTGATAAACTTCAACCAAGATCAAAAAAGACAATACTGGCTTAATTGATTTTAAATCAGAAAGAATGAAGGTAAGCTATGCCATTCTGAATAATAAGTTCTTGAAATATCACATCATTAATAATTTCGATTCAATTAGCAAACAAATTTCTTCCATAATTTAAAATAGTAAGCTAAATTCCACTCAAAAATATTAAAAAAATATGTAGCGGATGAATTCTTTATGAAAATACTTTAAAATAAGCGAATTCTTAAATGAAGTACCTTATTTTTTACATCCATTCAATCCCATAAATCTAAATATGTAAAAAAATATTTAAATCGGTTTAAGTCAGTATCATAGGAAATATTACTAAGGCTACAAAATACAAATGATAATGAGAAAATGCAGTTTAAAACTTTGATTCATTTACTATTTTTTTATATATTTCTGTGTCTTTGATCCAACGATACATTCTCAACTAAATCATTCACTGCTTTCAACTTTGACAAAAAGCCATTCCTTTAATCTTCTGTTAACTTGACCTTATTATTCTCAAGGAGACACCACAGCTTATAAGAGAATATTCCACAGCCCCGTTCATTGCAATCCATAGAAGAACCATATCCTCCTTCATAAAGATTAAAAGCTCCTTTTATTTTTTCATAATCCCAATCGAAGCGATCTTGGTAGTTAAGAAAATAACTAAGGTCATTCAATAGGTAACTACATCTCCTACTTTGAGTTTAAATTTCACTTATTCCTAGTGATGTGGTGTTACATAGTTTCCCTGATTTTTGTGCACAACTTTCATAAATATCAATAACTTTGCTTCGTGTAATCAATGCTTTAAAGAATGGCTCTGCTACACACTTAAGTTACTCAGGAGGAAGATCATACTGTTCTTTCGTTAAAACTGCATTTTCGATTTATTCGTCATAAAAAAGAATATTGTCTTCAAGATGAAAATATAAAGTTTTAAGTCTAGCCTTCTTTTCGAATTCATTTCCATCTTATTCAAGAGCTTTATATTATGAGTATGGAGATATGTCAATATTCCAATCTTCCTCAAAATATTACTTTAAAGAGTCCAAGTGCGTCATCCTTTAGTATTATTAATCTTTAAGCTCTTTTTCAGTGATTTCTGATTTTTCTGAATCCTGATTGATAGCAATTGCACTTTTTTAGAAACCCCAGTCATCTTCT